>Ga0207891_1000641_pt1 | contig 21585 bp, 17 predicted proteins | sample LinPmetageLP50_FD_184061 | JGI IMG/M metagenome (GOLD analysis project Ga0207891, IMG submission 184061) | Marine viral communities from the Pacific Ocean - LP-50 (SPAdes) | ecosystem: Environmental > Aquatic > Marine > Oceanic | place: Pacific Ocean | collected 2011-08-27 | reverse complement strand
TGCTTTTTTAAAGCTTACCGTTGTTGCACCACTAGAAGCTGATTCTGTATAGGGTATTTCAGTACCTTGTTCAATGCGCGCTTTTTGCTGATTGGCTGCAATAATACGCGGGCTTGCAATAATCTCGCCTTTATTCTCTTCTTCAAGCGCACTTAACTCTAAATCGATTAATGTCCCGTTTGCGAGTTTTGCTATGTGGAGGCCTATACTTGCCGCTGGGTTTGTAATAGGTAGATTTACATTTAATCTATCTGTTAAGTCAGGGATTACGCCATTTGAAATGGTTTCAGCCCCTTCTAAAGAACCAGATATGCCATCACTACCTTGCTGATCGCTAAATCCCCAACGAACACCTAGGTCCTCAGTTACGTTATCGCGCACTGTTACCATACGAGATTCAATAACAACCTGTTGAACCGGTATGTCTAGGGTTTCAATCATGCGTCTAATATTTTCTATGCTCTTAACAGTATCTTTAACGAGTAAAGTGTTAGTACGCTGATCAACCGACACACTTCCTCGTGGAGTAATGATGCTATTAATATCTGTTTTAAGTAAGTCAGCAAAGTCTTCAGCTTTGGCGTAATTTAATCGCATATATTCGCTGTAAAGCGGTTCTAAATCTTCAACTTGCTGCTTTGCTTTTAGATCTTTTGCTTCACGGGCTGCAAGTTCTTCTGCTGGCGCTACCATTAAGATAGAGCCATCCATACGCTTGTCCAACCCTTTTATACGTAATACGACATCAAGTGCTTGATCCCACGGCACGCCATCTAAGCGCAAGGTAATGTTACCGGTAACGGAATCACTTGTTACTAAGTTAAAGTCGTTATAGCCTGCGATAATTTGTAACGCTGCACGGACTGAAATATCTTGAAAGTTTAAGGTCATTGGTCGACCTTGATACTCTTTACCACCATCTAGGTAAGCATTTTGAGTTTCATCTTTTTCAACTGTGAGGGTAAGAATATTGTCTATTTGCTGATACGTGAATGTAAACTCGGCATTAGGTTCTATAACAACGCGGCTTCGCCCTTCCTCTTTAAACGTTTCGATAGTACTAACAATGGTACCAAAGTCTAAAACATCTAACTCATAAAGTAGATCGTCCAGAATATCTGTATGGTGAAAATCTGCGTAAATTTTGCCGCCACTTTCGTGAACCTCTATAGCAGCTTGAGTGTCTTGTAAAAATACAAGTACCTTTGCCTCACCTTTCTCACCACGTCTAAAATCAATAGATTGGATGCGGTTAATGTAGTTTCCACTCACATCACCTGTCAGAACGGCTTCATCTTCAGTTACTGAACCGGTTAATGGATTATCCGATACACGTATTGAAACTAAGTTGTTATTAACTTCTGTTTCATACATTTTTAATCTGTCTAGATTAACTGTTACCTTTAAACCTTCCTCAGATAACACATTGGTGACACTACTAATACCTGCTTGATTAACTTCAACGTCATTTAATCCTAACTCTAACTCTGCGGTATCAAAAAACATTTCAATACGCGCTGGGCTGTTAAATACTTGAACTTGCGGTTCTAAAGTTATCTCTTCGTCGAAAACAAGCTGTAGTTCGGTTTCACCTTTAAGTAAAGGGTTATAACGTACATCGTAAAGCAATGGTCCTGCCAAAGCATTGTTAGCACAAACCAAAGCGGCTGTTGCAAATAAAGCTCTCGCAATGCGATTAAACCAAAGAACATCCTTATGCATGTTATTTTTACCTTTTTTATTATTAATTTGCGCCATCAGTTGCCGCCTCTAACATTTCCAGTTTAGTCAGGCGCTCTTTCCAACAACCAGACCCATCAGGGATTAATTCAACTAATTCTATAAAATCGTTACTCACAGCTTTTACCTTGCCATCGTAACTACCCAAATAATTACCAATCGTTACACGATGTAATGTTTCATCTGCAGCAGTTATAAGCGCCCAAACTTGACCACTTGAACCAATTGTACCTTTCATTGCTAAATTATCTAACGGGTATTTTTCTAATGGCTCTCTGCGCCTGTCTGGATCTGGATGTAAACAGTTTTTTATTTGCGTCAGTTTGTTCTGAATTATTTCAGGTTGAGGTGCCACAAATGGACTTCGTAAATTACCTGCACTATATTCAAAAATCTCAAATTGAGTAAGTTCAGGAATCGACTCAACTTTAGGCGTTGTGCTTGCTTTTACCTGGTCAATAAACTCTTTTTGTTCCGAGGTATCGTCGTTACACCCCACTAACGCAACAACAGCCAATATAGGCATTAAATGAAGGAGCCTCATTTTTTAACTCCTTCTTCATAGCGGTAAGTTTTTGCTACAACACTAAATGTTAGTTGTTTTTCGCCAGAAGACGTAATAGAAAAGTCATGCAAACTAACTATTCGTGGTAACTGAGCAACTTTGCCAACAAATTCACCAAATTCATGATAAGTACCTACTACTTCTATTTTGATAGGTAGCTCGGTATAAAACTCTTTCTCTACTTCAGGTAACCAACCAATTTTTAAAAATGTTAAACCGCTCGTTGTGCCAACATAAGACAAATCGTCAAGTAAGCCGGGTATTTCGTTTGATGTCGGTAACCGCTTAAGTAATTGAGAAAACTTATCTTCCATTTCTATCATTTGTTGGCGATAAATATCTAGCTTACTCGCTACAGCGTATTTTGTTCTGTAGGTACTTCTTAAGTCGACCTCTTTTGATACCGCATTATGGTAGCTATCAATCTCGTCAGAAACTAACAGGCTATAGCTAAAAAATAATATGAGCCCAGCAACAAATGCACAGCAAATTACTTTTACAGCAGCAGGCCAATCACCAATATTGTCTAACTCAATTTCATTCCAATCTATTTCGCCAAGCGCTTTAAAATCAAGGTTCATTACGTACCTCACCAATCTCATCAAATGGTTTTACGTAAAACTCCATACTAAAGTCACTAAGTAAACGCGAAGACTGATCACCTGCAACAATATCCTGCATGGTCAAACGCTCTAGCAAATATGAACTTTGTACCTGGCGGATCATGGTAGATAAACGGTTATTTGATTCACTTCGGCCAAGTACATAAATCTGGTTCCCTCTGCGCTCCAGCTTTGTTAAGTAAATACCTTGAGGTACTATTTTTGTTACTTCATCCATAATTTGTGTGCCAAGGTTACGGCTACTTTGCAGCTCTTCGATTAATCGCATTCGCTGCTGTAGGTTTTCTTTTCGTTTGTCTAATTCTCTAATATCACTGATCTTTCGATCAAGCATGCTTATTTCAGAACTTAAGTAATTATTTTTTAAGTTTTGCCCGTCTTTTAATGCACTGTAAAACATACTTAATAAGTACATACTTAAAAAACAAGCTAAAACAATTCCAACTAGTATGGTTACAAATTTCTTTTTAGATTCTTCGCGCTGCAGTTCTCGCCAAGGCAATAGATTTATATGTGGCATGATGAAAAGCTCCTTAATGCCAAACCTGTTGCAATTGCAAACTGTGTTCGGTGACGCTGCATAACATTACGATCTACTTTTGGCGAAATTTCCATATTTGCAAACGGTTCTGCAACAACACTGTGTATACCTAATTCTTCAATTAATAAGCGATCAAGCCCTTTGATCATAGAAGTTCCACCAGTAAGCACAATGTAGTCTATTTGTTCTTTACCACTCGTTGTTAAAAACATTTGCACCGCTCTACGTACTTGCTGAAGCAACGCTGTTTGAAATGGTGCTAATACCTCAAAGGTATAGTTAGGTGGTAAGTCGCCTGATGTTTTACCTATTTCAGCTTCATCAAACCCTTTGTTGTAGTAGTTAACAATACTATTCGTGTATTGATCACCACCAAAGACCTGGTCACGTGTATAAATAGTTTCACCAGCTTGCACAACACTTACAAGCATGAGTACGGCACCAATATCTACAACAGCAACACACTTATTGAATGCATCGCTTGGTAGCTGTTGATAATAAACGTCCATCGCACGGCTTAAGGCGTAACTTTCTACATCAACAATCTTAGTATCGAGATTAGCCTCTTCTAATGCGCCAACACGTGCTTCAACACTTTCTGTTCGGGCTGCTGAAAGTAATACATTCATTTTACTCGGATCAGCTTCGTTAGTAGAAAGCTTTTCGAAGTCTAAGCTAACTTCATCAAGGGGGTAAGGTATTAAACTATCTGCTTCAATTTCAATTTGAGATTCAAGTTCTGCATCACTTAACGACACATCCATAAAAATTACTTTTGTAATAACCGTTTGCCCTGACACCGCCACTGCTGCATTTTTAAGTGACTTAGGTAATTTTCTTTTTAATTTTGTTATTACATTACCAATCGCTTCAATATCTTGAATCGTTCGTTCACTCATGGCGCCTTTAGGCATGGGCTCAATTGCTAGGGCCTCTAATCGAAATCCACTTTCAATTTCTCTCAGAAGCACCGCTTTAATCGAGTGCGATCCGATATCAATTCCTACCATCATTGGCGACGGCTTTTGAAATAGTTGACTTAGCATGTTTGCAACTTGGCCTTTGTTTTAATAATAAACAAGTTATAATTTTTTTCTGAAAAAATATTATTCATTTTTTAATCAATATATACTATCAGTCCAAACTCGCAATTGGGAGTCCATTTAGGGAAATATAAGTGATTTTATTAAAACGAACTTTACAATTTTTTATCATTTGTACGTTAATCGGTCTGATAACTTTGGTCAGTCTTTATTACTACGTTAAACCTGATATCCCCAGTGTGCAAGTTTTAAAAGACGTGCAATTACAAACTCCTATGCAAGTATTCACTAAAGATGGCCTTTTGATCAATCAATTTGGTGAAAAACGTCGAATTCCGGTCACTATTGATGAAATCCCACAGCCTCTAATTGATGCATTTTTAGCAACTGAAGATAATCGCTTTTATGACCATATAGGTATAGACCCTATTGGCATAGTTCGCTCTGCTATTGTTCTTATTTCTACAGGCGAGAAAAAACAAGGTGCTAGTACTATTACAATGCAACTTGCACGTAATTTTTTCTTAACCCGAGAAAAAGCTTATATCCGTAAAATAAAAGAGATATTCATCGCTCTACACATAGAAAATGTACTTACTAAAGATGAAATTTTAGAGCTTTACCTAAACAAAATCGAGCTAGGTAACCGCGCCTTTGGTATTGGAGCTGCCGCTCAAGTTTATTACGGTAAAGAGTTAAAAGACTTAACGCTTGCTCAAATGGCGATGATTGCTGGCTTGCCAAAGGCGCCTTCGGCGTTAAACCCAATTCGCAACCCTACCCGTGCAAAAGCACGCCGTAATGTTGTACTTGGTCGTTTATTAACTGAAAACTACATAACACAAGACGTGTATGATGATGCAACAAGCCAACCTATTACCGCTTACTTTCATGGTGCTGAAATAGATTTATACGCACCGTACATTTCTGAAATGGTGCGTGCAGAAATGGTTTCACGTTACGGAATAGACAAGGCATATAATTCAGGCTTTAAGATATTTACCTCTGTTGAGTCTAAAGTACAAAAAGCGGCGCAAACCGCGCTAGTTAATAATCTTCATAGCTACGATATGCGTCATGGCTTTAGAGGCCCAACCGCTATTTTATGGGATCCTGAAAAACAATCAGCGCTAAGTGAAAAGAAAATACTAGCTAAACTCAATGAAGCCAAAGAGATAGGTACACTGAAAGCAGCTGCTGTTATTAACGTGGATGAAAAAAATGCCACAGTATTGCTTAAAAATGCAGAGCAAATAAACCTGAATTGGGACAACTTAAAATGGGCACGCAAATACATAACTCGTTATCGCCAAGGTTTTGCTCCAACGACGGCAACTGAAATATTAACGCCAGGAATGCAAATCTGGGTGCGTAAGAACAGCAATAACGAGTATGAACTAAGCCAACTACCTGAAGCATCAAGCGCAATTGTTTCACTTGACCCACAAGATGGCCGTATTAAAGCCATTGTTGGCGGCTATAGCTTTGAACAAAGCCAATACAACCGAGCTATTCAAGCAAAGCGCCAAGTGGGGTCAAACATAAAACCATTTATTTATTCTGCAGCGCTTGAAAACGGCTATACGCTCGCCTCAATTTTAAACGATGCGCCAATTAATCAGTGGGATAAAAGCCAAGGTGTCGCATGGCGACCTAAGAATAGTCCGGCTGTTTATAATGGCCCGATTAGAATTCGTCGCGCGTTAGCACAATCTAAAAACGTCATATCAGTTCGTTTGCTCCGAGGTGTTGGTTTGCAACGAACAGCAGATCACTTATTAAAGTTTGGCTTTAAAAATTCAGACATTAACCGCAGTGAATCCTTAGCACTGGGCAGTGCTTCAATTACTCCAATTGAACTAGCTCGCGGTATGAGTGCATTTGCGAATGGTGGGCATTTGATTGAGCCGTACTTTATCTCAGAAATCCAAGATGCTTACGGTAATAGTTTGTTTAAAGCTAATCCTTCAGTGGTGTGTGACGACACTTCAGCTCAGTCATTAACCCCAGACAATACTACTGGATTATTCCCACAACAAAATACAGATACGCCACAATTAAAATGTGCCCCTCAGGTCATATCAAAACAAAATGCATTTTTAATTGCTCAAGCAATGCATAGCGCTGTTTGGGGAGGCGGAAACTGGTCACATAAAACGGGTTGGTCAGGAACAGGTTGGCGCGCTCAAGCATTAGGCCGTCGTGATCTATCAGGAAAAACAGGCACAACTAATGACTCTGTAGATACTTGGTTTAGTGGCTTTAATCGAAATGTGATGACCTCTGTATGGGTTGGTTTTGATAACCCTGGCAACCCGCTAGGCAGAACTTCATACAATAATAATCTTGATAGCGGGCAAATATCAGGGGCTGAATCTGGCGCTAAAACAGCACAGCCAGCTTGGGTTGAGTTTATGAAAGTTGCGCTTGAAGGTAAACCTGAAGCACCGATAGAGCCGCCAGAAGGCTTAGTGTCTATTCGGATTGATTTAGAAACCGGTTTATTAAGTCATAAAAATGATTACACCAGTCGCTTTGAGTATTTTGACAAAGGCACAGCCCCCACAAAATACGTAATGTCTCAACCAACAGATATATTTGAAGAAGACACTAAAACAGAAGAAGAACTGTTTTAAATAAAGAACGGCAGCCATTGGCTGCCGTTTTTAGTTGATACCAAATTTAGCTGTTCTAAATAAGAATTTTTTAACGCATGTAGCGACACGTTTAGCCCCGCAAAATGATTAGGTATTATTGCGGATTGATACAAGGCCCTTGTAACCTTTATTTTATATTTTGTACCAGCCAATATAAGTCAGAATGAATACCCGCCGCGGTTACTTCCTTACCCGCACCAGGCCCTTGAATCACAAGAGCGTTAGCGCTATACCACTTACTATTAATGACAAAAATATTATCGCCAGGTGTTAAATTAGCTAACGCATCACCAATAGGAATATAAGTAATACCTACTTTAGCGGTTACTTTGTTTTCCGTAATTTCAAGTAAACCCGTGTAACGAAGTACGGAACTTTGTGCTTTGGCATTTGCGGCATGAGCGTCAATAAAGTCATTGAGGGTGGATTCATTAGCTAAAAAGTCGTCCCAACTTCCTATAGCAAGCGTTTCGGGCATGAGTGCTGATAAGCTTATATCATCAAGGTCGAGTTCTAAACCAAGCTCTCTGGCAAGTATAAGCAGTTTACGCTGCATATCACGTCCTGATAAATCTTCACGCGGATCGGGCTCTGTGAACCCCATCTTTTGTGCTTCAAGCACCAGATCAGAAAATGGTATTGTTCCGTCAAACTTACTGCATAACCATGATAACGTGCCTGAAAAAACACCTTCAATGCGAGTGATTTTGTCACCACTGTTTTGCAAATCTGCCAATGCAAAGTTAACAGGTAAGCCTGCACCTACGCTTGTGTTGTAGCGCCAATGCAAATTTCGCTCACTAATACTCGTACGCAAAGCTTTATACCATGCTGTATCTGCAGTTCCAGCGTATTTGTTAGCACTGATCAAGTGGCAATCTAATGCAACAAACTCCGGGTATAACTGGCTAAATGCCTCGCTTGCGGTAATATCAACAACCACTTTATGCTCATAATCAAGTTCACTAATTATGTTTAGTAATGTTTGGTTATTATAAGCTTTGCTTTCTGAGAGAAAATGCATTTTCCAATCAGCAATGTTTATACCACTGGGATTAAAAAGTAACGTTTCAGAGCGTATTAACCCAACCAATTTAATTGTAAAGTCATCAGAGAAACGCTCGAATTGAGCTGACAAATGCTCTATAAATACCTCTCCCACATTGCCAAGGCCCGCGATTATTAAAGCAACTTCTTGGCCTTTATTAATAAGCTTATCGTGTAAAACACTCAGTATGTCACTATCTATAACCTGATCCGTTAATAGTAAAATGTATCCACTGTCTTGGTGAATAAAGCGCGGCTCGATGGCATGAGCATTTAACGTATCAATAGCCAATACATTCAATTTTGAAATATCATTAACAGGCGCTACAACCGCACAGCCATTTAAGCTCGATTCGCTAATGTTTGCTCTCCCCTCAAAAAAACTAACAACTTTATATGTTGAAGCAGAGGGGACAACTAAATAAGTTTCACCATTTTGACTAAAGTGATGAATGCTGTGTTGAATCAGCTGGCTAACATCTGCGACTTCGCCTTCGGCCAGCTTTTCAACTGTTAATAAATCGATGTTGTTTAACGTGGTAATAAAACGCTTTTGTTTTACATTTCCTTCTTTAACTATATCTGTAGGCGTTGCTTGCACATCAAAACTACTACGAACAGATAGTTTTATATCGCTGTTTCTTAAAGGAGAAAGCGTTTTAGCGTGTAAAACAGGATTACCTAATCGCGCTAATAGGTTGGCTTGACCTCTACATACTTTATTGTATTTAACCGCTTTACTAACTTTGCGAGGGTCTGTGCTGTATACACCTTGTGTATCAGTCCAAATACACACCTGCTTAGCATGGCAGTAATTAGCGAGTAAGGTTGCACTATAGTCACTCCCATTGCGACCAAGTGTAACCGTGTCACCCAACGTATTTGATGCAATAAAGCCTGTGACAACATTAATGTAGTCTGGGGTTATAAACTTCGCACATTGCTGCGCATTTTGGGTATGTAACAATTGCCCATTATTTAATGTAAAAAGTGTTCGAGCATCAAGGTCACAAGCATTAATATTTAATTGCGTAAGGTAAAGCGCCAATAAGCGTGCAGACCAGACCTCACCATGAGCAAGCAAGGGAGCCTCTTTCAAGCCTTGGTTTTTTATCAATTCACTAATCGCTGTTAATTCACTATGCAAACGCGTTAAAGCAGTTCGCTTAAGATCTGCATGGAGTAACTGTGTGATTAAATCAGTTTGATGATTATTTAATTGCAGCAATATATCAGCAACGACATGCGTATCTTGTTGCTGATAGCTTTGCCATAACTTCACCAAAGTATCGGTTGTTTTTCCCGCCGCAGATACAACAACACAATCGCCCGGCTGAGTATGCTCTAAAATAATACTCGCAACCCGCTCATACCGTTGAGCCGAACTAAGGCTTGAACCACCAAATTTATGTACTGTTTGTGTCATATTGTTCACCAAAGCGCTGGATGAGCGGCACTTAATTTAATGTCACCGCCAGCTCCTTTGTTTAAATTTGCTTTACTGCCTGGCTTTACAAGCTGAAACACGCGCTCTAAATCAGCTAATAAGTCGTTTATATCTTCTATACCTACTGAAACTCGAATAAGTGTATCGCCCACTCCCGCTTCAAGACGAGCTTTAGGCTCCATGCCAGCATGGGTCATGGTTGCAGGATGGCATATTAGGCTCTCTACTCCGCCCAAAGACTCTGCCAAGCTAAAGTCACGTAAGCTGGTTAAAAACGCCGCAGCATCGTTTATGTCACCTTTAATATCAAAACTCACCATGCCACCAAAGCCTAGTTGCTGCGCTTTGGCTAATTCATGCTGTGGGTGTGATTCAAGACCAGGGTAATAAACTTGGCGAACAAATTCCGACTTTTCTAAATATTTAGCAATCGCTAATGCGTTTTCTTGATGCTGCTTTAAACGCACATTTAGTGTTCGCAACCCGCGCAATGTTAAATAACTATCAAATGGCGCACCTGTAATACCTATATTATTTGCCCACCATGCCAGTTCATCGCCCAGCTCTTGTGAAGCAGCAATCACCGCACCGCCCACTACATCTGAATGACCATTGATGTACTTGGTGGTGGAATGTACAACTATATCAACACCAAATTTAATAGGGTTTTGTAATGCTGGTGATAAAAATGTGTTATCGGCAGCGACTAAAGCACCGCACTGCTTAGCAACATCGGTTATTGCTTTAATATCAGTTAAACGTAGTAATGGGTTACTTGGTGTTTCTATCCAAATTAGCTTAGGTTTAATTGCTAAAATTTTATCTATACTTTGTGCTTGTGTTAAATCTAAAACTTCTAGCTTGAGCAAACCGCGCTTTTGCAGTGAAGTAAATAAACGATAGCTTCCGCCGTAGCAATCATGTGGGATCACTAACGTATCGTCATGATTTAGGATTTGCGTAGCCAAGTGAACGGCAGACATACCCGTGGCAGTAATAATACCGCGTACGCCACCTTCAAGCTCAGCCAAGGTTTCAGCTAAAATATCACGATTGGGGTTACCACTTCGCCCGTAATCGTATTGACGCTTTGTATCAAAGTCGGCAAACGAATAGGTGGTTGATAAGTAAATAGGTGCGACAACTGCGCCATGATGTTTGTCTGCTTCAACACCACTTCTTACTGCAATGGTTGCTTTATTTTTTTCGCTCATATTCGTCACCTATTTAGTTTGGATGTTTAGACGTCTAAAAGAGTAATTTATCTTATTAAAGATGTCAAAACATTTAAAGCTCCAGATGGCTAAACAACTAGTATTTGACTATCTTTTTTAAATCGATAGAATTTCACGCATATTCATATGCATTGTAGTGCATATGAGCAATTATTAATCTGAGGCGACGATACATCTTATGGCTAAATGGAATGGTGAGTATATTCACCCATACGCAGAACACGGGAAAAAATCAGAACAAGTAAAAAAAATTACCGTTTCAATCCCACTAAATGTATTAAAGGTATTAACGGACGAACGCACGCGTCGTCAAATTAATAACTTACGTCATGCAACAAATAGTGAATTACTTTGTGAAGCATTTTTACATGCATTTACCGGTCAACCTTTGCCTAACGACGACGACTTACGTAAGGATAACGCCGAAAAAGTACCTGAGGAAGTGAAAAAAATAATGCAAGAAATGGGGCTAGAAGTGCCTGTTTTAAACGAAGACTAAACGTAATTTAGACACAAAAAAAACCTCAATTAATTGAGGTTTTTTTGTGTCTAAATTACGACTTAGTCGTTATTCCATATAGTTTTTTGGTAAATCAATTTGTGCAACACCTGACTCTACAGCAGCTATTGCAACCGCTTTTGCAATGCGTGGTAATAAACGAGGATCCATTGGTTTTGGAATAATATACTTATCACCAAACTCCAGCTTATCAACACCCGCAGCCGTCAGTACTTCAGCAGGTACAGGCTCTTTGGCAATACTTCTAATCGCTTCTACAGCTGCAATTTTCATTTCATCATTTATTGCACTGGCGCGTACATCAAGAGCACCGCGGAATATAAACGGAAAACACAGAACATTATTAACTTGGTTAGGGTAATCTGATCGACCCGTTGCCATAATTAGATCGTTTCGAGCAGAATGAGCCAGTGCAGGATCAATTTCTGGATCTGGGTTTGAACAAGCAAACACAACTGGTTTTTCTGCCATTAATTTTAAATCATCGGCAGCTAATAGATTAGGCCCCGATACACCAACAAATACATCTGCATCTTCAATAACATCTTGCAACGTGCGCTTGTCTGTATTGTTAGCAAAAAGTTTTTTGTATTCATTTAAGTCATCACGACGAGTATGAATAACACCTTTACGGTCAAGCATATAAATGTGCTCGCGCAAAGCACCACACTTAATTAACAGCTCCATACAAGCAACCGCAGCAGCACCAGCCCCCAAACACACAATAGTCGCATTTTCGATAGACTTGCCTTGCACCTCAAGCGCGTTCAACATACCCGCAGCAGTTACAATGGCTGTACCGTGCTGATCATCATGAAATATCGGAATACTGCAGCGCTCAATCAATGCTTTTTCTATTTCAAAACACTCTGGCGCCTTAATATCTTCAAGGTTAATTCCGCCAAACGTGTCGGCAATATTAGCAACTGTATTAATAAAGTCTTCAGTAGTGCGGTGTTTCACTTCGATATCAATAGAATCAAGGCCAGCAAATCGCTTAAACAGTAACGCCTTACCTTCCATTACAGGTTTTGAAGCAAGTGGGCCTAAATTACCTAACCCTAAAATTGCAGTACCATTAGTGATAACCGCAACCATATTCCCTTTGCCTGTGTATTTATAAGCGTTTGCAGGGTCTGCAGCGATTTCACGTACGGGTTCTGCAACTCCTGGGCTATATGCTAATGCGAGATCTTTTACCGTTTCAGCAGGCTTTGTTAGTTCAATGCTAATTTTTCCTGGAACGGGGTGCGAATGATAGTGTAGTGCTTGTTCACGAAAGTCTGACATAACGCGATTGTATCCTGCAATTAAAGTAAAAGTGAGAGGTGAAGTTTAGGCTACGATACCCTTATTATTTTTAAATTCCAAGCAATATCAGGTCTATCCTGTTATATGCTAGTTCGATTAATTTTAAGAGGTTTTTCAATAACTTTTGTAAACTATATCGACACTTTATAAATAAAAATTCATCCAATAACGGATTCTAAAGGCACATTTGTTCTTTCATTATTTTTTATAAAATATCTTAATAAAGCACTATAAAAATAAGCAAAAATAGGCTTATTCACATACTTTAAAAACATATAACTTCACGTTAGCTGCATTTAACCACTTAGTTAAAAAATGAACTAATTAAAAATATAGAGAATAATTTGCGGTTTGTCTGTAAAGGTTTATGCATATTCAGAATAAGAACAGGAAATAGTTATGCATAGCAGGGAAATATAAAAATCGAGCAATAAGCTAAAATTTTGTTATTTAGTTGTCCTATATTAAAAAATATTGACGCCGTTCGTGTAAACTTAATTTTTTAAATCGAAACGTTATTACTATTAAATTGGTATAACTAAATTAAAAGCATAAAAAAAGCACCCTAAGGTGCTTAATTTAACGAGACAGCAAAAATTACTTCTTGCTACCAAGTGCACCGAAACGCTTGTTGAAACGATCAACACGTCCGCCAGTGTCTAAAACTTTTTGCTTACCAGTGTAAAAAGGGTGACACGCTGAACATACGTCAAGGTGAATGTCTTTACATAGAGTAGAGCTTGTTTCGAATTTATTGCCGCATGAACAAGTTGCAGAAATTACTTCGTACTTAGGGTGAATACCTTCTTTCATAGAAACCTCTAGTTAAGGCCGCATCGCTCTCCAAACCCGAAGTCTGGCACCATACGTCGTTAAAACAAATTTGTTGGTCGCGGATTTTATCCAACTACCATCAAACACACAAGCTATTATTAACTGTTTTGCTAAAAAAGTAGGCAGACACTTAAGCAAGCAATATTTGCTAGTAGGTTTTTAACGTTATTTTTAGTACATTACATCATTAATTTTATGAGTTGAGTTGCTATGTGTTTTGCTGAAGTCGCTATAAAAGTCCCCTTACCGCGCACCTTTGATTATAAAGTAGATAAGCAACTCGATGGCATGGCATCACCACTTAAACCAGGTATGCGTGTGTTGGTGCCTTTTGGTAACCAAAAAAAAGTCGCCGTTGTTTTAGCTATTAAAAGCAAGACCGACGTCCCCGAAAACAAAATAAAACCCATCATCGAAATCATTGATGACGCGCCTATTTTATCATCTGAGCACATTGCGCTTTTGAGTTTTACATCTCGCTATTACTGCTACCCACTCGGCGAAACAATTCATATAGCGCTACCAAGTGCGCTGCGCCAAGGTGAGTCACCGGATAAAACCAGTATCAATATGGTTATGCTGACAGAAAAAGGATCAAAACTTCCGTCACTCAAAGCAAAAACTCAACTTAACTTATTAAAGCAACTTGCACAGTCAGGTAAATCATCATTAACCGAGCTTAAAGCACTCGGCTTTAGTAAAAAGACTATCGATAGCCTTATTGCAAAAGCGCTTGTTACACAAACCATAGAACATGATAATCAGTGGCAAAGTACTGCACCAACAGTGGGTAGTAAGCCTACACTGAACAAGGAACAAGCCGTAGCTTGCACTGCAATTAATCAAAGCAAAGGCTTTAACACGTTTTTATTAGAAGGGGTTACTGGTAGTGGTAAAACCGAAGTCTATCTTCAATGTCTTGAAGAAGTATTAAAGCGAGGTGAACAAGCCTTAGTTCTTGTCCCCGAAATAGGACTTACCCCTCAAACGGTTAACCGTTTTCGTCGTCGCTTTCCAGATACACCCATCATGTTATGGCACTCTGCACTTACCGATAACGAACGCCTACAAACATGGCGCTTTTGCGAAAAAGGAAGTTGCGCTATTGTAATAGGTACGCGCTCAAGTATTTTTTTACCCTTTTTAAAGCTCGGTATGATTGTAGTTGACGAGGAACATGACTCATCATTTAAACAACAAGATACCCTTCGTTACCATGCTCGAGATTTAGCAGCTTATCGTGCATTCCAGCATAAAATCCCACTTATACTCGGCAGTGCTACTCCAGCGCTCGAAACCTTGCATAAAGCCATTAATAATAAGTACCAACTATTAAGCCTGACTGAGCGCGCTCAAACCTCAACCGATAACCAATTTAAATTACTCGACATGAAAGGCCAGCCCGATCAGGCCGGTATTGCTCACGCAAGCCTTGCTACTATGCGCCAACATTTGAATCGAGGTAAACAGGTTATGGTGTTTTTAAATCGTCGTGGCTTTTCACCAACACTTATTTGCCATGAATGTGGTTGGTTAAGTGAATGTAACCGTTGCAGTACTAGTGCCACGTTCCATAAAGCGATTGGTCAAATGATTTGCCACCATTGTGGCGACCAACATCAAGTACCTCATCAATGCCCTGATTGCGGGAGCACACAGATATTTCCTAATGGTAAAGGTACTGAACAAATAGAAGAGTTTTTAACAAACGAGTTTCCTGATACACCAGTAACCCGTATTGATCGCGATTCAACTCGTCGAAAAGGCAGTTTAGAAAAAGCCCTCGACGAAATTAATTTAGGTGGAGCGCGCATATTAGTTGGTACGCAAATGCTTGCAAAAGGCCATCACTTTGCTGATGTAAGCCTTGTCATAATTTTAGACGTAGACAGCGGCCTATATTCTTGCGACTTCAGAGCAACGGAACATTTAGCGCAGTTAGTGACTCAAGTAGCAGGACGTGCTGGCCGCTCAGGAGAGCCTGGCCAGGTGTTATTACAAACACATTTTCCCGAACATCCACTTTTACAAGATTTGGTCAATAATGGTTACCAAGATTTTGCACGCTTTGCGTTAAACGAGCGTGATGACGCCGACTTACCTCCCATCACAAATATGGCTATAGTCCGCGCACAAGGGCTCAGTATTAAACTAGTCGTCGACTTTTTGACAGATTTGGTTCCAGTTAACGGGGTATCTGGTATACAATTGCTCGGTCCGATCCCTGCCCCATTAGAGAGAATTGCGGGTATGTATCGGTTTCAATTGCACATTCAAGCGCAAGATCGCCGCATATTACATCAGTATCTTGCGCAAATGGTTGATTATTTAAGCACCAGTAAACTTGCACAAAAAGTTCGCTGGAGTTTAGATGTAGACCCTATAGATATGATTTAGGTTAAGGCCAAAATAACGCTATGGCACAGCACGATTACATTAATAAAAAACCAAAAAATAGAAAAAACACCAAAAAAGAACCTGCTAAAAAGCCATTCCCTTATCTTTTGGTAATTGTTGCAGCTTTGCTTGTGGGCGGTTTTGCCTATGGATTATGGTTTATTAAAAATAATGCCGACCCCGAGCTTGTTGAAAAACAAACTAACCCAGCCGAAAAAGAAAAAATAGAAGTGGTCGTTCCTCGTGCGCCTGAATTTATAAAAGAAATCAGAAACCATGAAGTGCAAGTAGAAGTAAAAGAAATTGAACAAAAAGGTCCTTATGTTATGCAATGCGGCTCGTTCAGGACTCATGAACAGGCTGAATCGTTAAAAGCTAAAATAGCCTTTGCTGGTCTTATATCTGAAATAAGAGAAACCAAAGGCGAAACGGGTATTTGGTATAAAGTACGTTTAGGGCCTTATAAAACGAAGCGCCAAGCAGAAAGTGATAAAAATAAACTCAAGCGTGTCAAAGTCGTCGGCTGCGGAATTTGGGGCTGGACTTGAAAATAAACCATTCACCCATATAACCTCATCATAATCGTTTTTAACGAGTTGCCCCTGCAACTCGATGATGAGGAATAACATGACCACTATTGTAAGTGTACGCCGCGACAACAAAGTTGTAATTGGTGGCGACGGCCAAGTTTCATTGGGTAATACCGTAATGAAGGGTAACGCCCGTAAAGTTCGACGCCTTTATAATGGCAAAGTAATCGCAGGTTTTGCCGGCGGTACTGCTGATGCCTTCACCCTGTTCGAACGTTTTGAAAGCAAACTAGAAATGCATCAAGGTAATCTCACCAAAGCTGCTGTTGAAATGGCGAAAGATTGGCGTAGTGACCGTGCACTCAGAAAGTTAGAAGCCCTTTTAGCTGTAGCCGATGAAACTGCCTCTTTAATTATCACCGGTAACGGCGACGTCGTTCAGCCAGAAAATGACTTAATTGCCATTGGTAGTGGTGGTAACTTTGCCCAATCGGCCGCAACCGCGTTATTAGAAAACACCGATTTAAGCGCTCGTGAAATAGTAGAAAAAAGCCTAACTATTGCAGGTGATATCTGCGTATTTACTAACAACTTCCAAACTATTGAAGAATTATAATAGGAACCGCTATGTCTGCTATGACCCCAAGAGAAATTGTTCACGAGTTAGATCAACATATTATTGGCCAAGCTAACGCAAAAAAAGCCGTTGCTATTGCACTTCGTAATCGCTGGCGCCGCATGCAATTAAACGATGATTTACGTGCAGAAGTAACGCCAAAAAATATTTTAATGATTGGTCCTACAGGTGTTGGTAAAACAGAAATTGCGCGCCGCTTAGCCAAACTTGCGAATGCCCCTTTTATTAAAGTAGAAGCAACCAAGTTCACCGAAGTGGGTTATGTTGGTAAGGAAGTTGAAACCATCATTCGCGACTTAGTTGAAGTGTCTATTAAAATGACACGTGAACAACAAACTAAAAAGTTTAAACACCGCGCAGAAGAAGCGGCCGAAGATCGTATTTTAGATGCACTTTTACCACCTGTTAAAGATCAATACGGTGAAACTCAGCGTGATGAAAACTCATCAACACGCCAAGCATTTCGTAAAAAGCTTCGCGAAGGTCAACTAGACGATAAAGAAATTGAAATCGATTTAGCACAAGTACAACCAAACGTAGAAATTATGGCGCCTCCTGGTATGGAAGAAATGACCAACCAGCTACAGGGCATGTTTCAAAACATGGGTGGCGATAAGCGCACTAAGCGCAAGCTCAAAATTAAGGAAGCCTTTAAGTTACTAACCGAAGAAGAAGCGGGCAAATTAGTAAACCCAGAAGAGCTAAAAGAGCAGGCTATATTTGCTGTAGAGCAAAATGGTATTGTGTTTATCGATGAAATAGACAAAATTTGTAAGCGCGGAGATTCATCGGGTCCAGATGTTAGTCGAGAAGGTGTACAGCGCGATTTACTTCCGCTTATTGAAGGTTCAACAGTAAACACTAAGCACGGTATGGTTAAAACTGACCACATGCTATTTATTGCCTCTGGTGCATTCCAAATGGCTAAACCATCAGACATGATCCCTGAACTACAAGGTCGCTTACCTATTCGCGTTGAGCTTGAAGCGCTTACTGCAAACGACTTCAAACGTATACTTACAGAGCCTCATGCATCACTCACAGAGCAACAACGCGAGCTACTTAAAACAGAGCAAGTTGATGTTCAGTACAGTGATGACGCTATTGAGCGTATTGCAAAAGCTGCATGGCAAGTTAACGAGAAAACCGAAAATATTGGTGCTCGTCGTCTTCATACCGTGATGGAAAAGCTAATGGAAGAAATTTCATACGATGCGTCTGAGCAAGCTGGGTCGTCAGTAGTTATTGATGCGGCTTACGTTGAAAAACATTTAGGTGCACTAGTTGAAGATGAAGATTTAAGCCGCTTTATTCTTTAATTGGTACTATAAGTAGTTATACTAAAAGCCTCCATATTGGGGGCTTTTTAATGGGATACAAAACATGAAACACGTAACAAAAGTGCATTATCATAGCGTGAGCAAAAATTTAGATGTTTACTTTGACGATGATAGTAAAGCCGTATTTAGTTGTGAATTTTTACGTGTTCACTCTCCATCAGCAGAGGTACAAGGCCATGGCTCTGGCCCTATGAAGCTGGTTTTAAACAAGCAATCAGTCGGGATAAAAAAAATAGTCCCAGTTGGGCATTACGCACTGCGCCTAGATTTTGACGATGGCCATAATAGCGGGTTATTTAGCTGGAACTATTTTGCCAAGCTGCAAGAACAGCAGACTAAGTTATGGAATGAATATTTAGAACGTGTAAGCGAAAACACAAAAAATAAAGACAGTGTGCCAATAAAGTTTATTCCTTAAACTTTATTGGCTCTTTAATAAATTTAAACTTTAAATTTATCTATCGCAGCATATAGTACGCGACCTTGCTCGGATACCTCTTCACTAGTTTGTGCGTTACGCGATGCATGCTCTGATGCATCTTGTGCAATATCTCTAATACGTACCACGTTTTTATTAACCTCTGATGCAACTTGGCTTTGCTCATCAATAGCAACGGCAATTTGTGTACTCATTTCCATAATGGTTTGTACATCTTCAGTAATAGCACCCAACAACTCGCCCGCTTTAATTGCCTGGGATGCACTTTCATCACCTTGTGAGCGACATTGGTGCATAATGCTTACAACTTCCTGAGTACGTTGCTGTAGGGTATTAATAATCCCTTCTATTTCACTAGTAGACTCTTGCGTACGCTGGGCTAATGAGCGCACTTCATCAGCAACCACCGCAAAGCCGCGACCTTGCTCGCCAGCACGAGCTGCTTCAATTGCAGCATTAAGCGCAAGTAAATTAGTTTGTTCAGCAATACCACGAATAACATCAAGCACCGAGCCAATCGTTTCACCGTCTTTTTCTAATTGAGACACTACATCAGATGCACTACCTAAAGATCCAGACAATTCTCTGATATGGTTAACGGTTGATTCAACTTCGCTACGGCCTTGTTGAGCACTCAAGTTTGTAGACTCCGCTTTTTTAGCCGCCGCTTCAGTGTTGTGCGAAATATCCTGAATAGTCGCTTGCATTTCTGTTGCTGCGGTGGCAACCATGTCAGCTTCGTGTAATTGCTCTTGCATACCTGAGCTTGTGGCTGCTGTGCTCTCAGATAAATGATCTGTTGCTACATTGAGTGTGTTTAATGCGCCATTAACCTCATAAATCAGGTTTTTAAAGTCACCTATTAAACTGTTAAAGTCAGTCGTCATGATAGTGATTTCATCTTTACCTGTTTGCTCTATCATTACGCTTAAGTCGTTATTGCGCCTAATGTCATTTATGCTGTGATAAACGCGTTCAATAGGCACAATAATAGAATGGCTAGTAAAATAAACCAATACTAAAACAATAACGCCTGCAATAACGAAAATAGTAATTGCCAAAAACTGTGCCTCACTTACGCTGTTTTTAACATGAGTTACTGTTTCTTCAACAATTTGGCTAACAACAGTGTCACTTTTTGACACGCTTTCTCGCATTTTACCAAGAGCTCCTGACTCTAAGTTTACCCCTAATTCAACTTGGGCTTTTACCAGCGCCTGAAAAGAACTTTGATAAGTAGCAATTAAGCTATTGAGCTGTGATTTGGTGTTTGAGTCTATTGTTGAACGAGAAAGGCTTTGTTCAAGCTTAGTAATTGTGTCATCAAAACGGGGGAGATACTTGGTATCTAAACGCAGCATAAAATCTTTTTCAGCACGTCTTAATTGCAACATAAGTACTAGCAACTCATCGCTTTGCTGCTCGTTAAGCAAGGTTTCTACTTTATGCACAGCACTTCTTAGTTCACCATAAAGAGCATCTTTGGGATTTAAGCCTATTTTTCTTTGAAGAGAGACTACGTTATTAAAATCGCTATTATATTTAGCAACTAAGCTTTTTAATTGCGCTGCTTTTTGAGTATCAATATTTAAACTAGACATTAAAGCCTGTAATTCAGCTAACTTTGTATCCAGGACTGCATACTCTTTTTCGAACGACTCTAAAGAGCTCTCTGTTTTGTAAAACAAAAAGTTTTTTTCATGCTTTCTTAACTCTAATTGCTGAATATTCAGCTCTTTCGCTAGCTGTATAGTCTGATTTAATTTAAGATTTTCCTTTCCCTCAAAAATAGTTACACATAATAGAATAACCATTGCTAAACCAACTACCAAAGCATTAAGTTGCAATCGCCTCTTAATCGTTAAATTTTCTAAAAAACTCATTTCAAACACCTTTGGTTAATATGCAACCTTATTATAGACTAATGTCTTAATCTGCTTTTATTTTTTTTAGCTTTTTGCAAACTGGTCATACCTGAAGAATGTATGGCATTACAAATTAACACTTCCCCATAAACCTCTGTGTAGTAATTGAGTTTTATGCCACTGTTTTTGTAATAACCAATCTACAAGTGGTTCAGGGTCGCTAGGGTAATTAATTTGCCTGTTTTGAGGTGCATTATTCCAGTCATCTAATGCTTGTGGGTTTAAGTAATTCATTACATGAGCCATTCCCATAGTGAGTAATGTTTGTGCATTTTCACTTTGTTCAAACTGGCCATCTAACGGCTTTAGTAATAACTTTTTACCCAACTTTAATGCCTCACTGGCAAGTTCAAACCCGGCATTACCAATCACGCCGCTTGTATTGGCTAAATCATTTAAAAAGTCAGATCTTGAAGGCGAACGTAAATGTATATTACCCAGCGATCTATTTTGCGCATCGGGGTGATAACAATAAAACTCTTTTTCGGGAAAGTCCTTTAGGTAGTCAATAATGCTAGCAAGGTTTTCAAAGGGTAAGTACACCAACACTTTGTTAATAATCGCAACAGGATTACTATGTTCATGATGTGCAATAAATGGTGGAATAATGTTTTCAGCAAATGGCTGCCAATGAACCCCCAAATACGTATCAGCAGGTGCATAATATTTTATTAACGACTTACGTAAAATACCTCGGCTAAACATAGGAACACTGCTAGATAAAAAAGCCGCCTGTGACTGATACCAACCACAG
>Ga0207891_1000632_pt1 | contig 21854 bp, 17 predicted proteins | sample LinPmetageLP50_FD_184061 | JGI IMG/M metagenome (GOLD analysis project Ga0207891, IMG submission 184061) | Marine viral communities from the Pacific Ocean - LP-50 (SPAdes) | ecosystem: Environmental > Aquatic > Marine > Oceanic | place: Pacific Ocean | collected 2011-08-27 | reverse complement strand
CTAAAACTATTGGTGTTATTATTCCAAATGTTCTGGACAGTTTCTTTGCTAAAGCCCTGGACGGAATCGAAACTATGGCTAGCAGCCTTGGCTACAGAATAATTATCTGTATATCTAATGATTCCATTAATAAAGAAGCCGAAAGCCTCTCCACCTTTTTAAGCGCACGTGTGGATGGATTAATAATTTCGTTGGCAAAAGAAACGCAACGGAATAATGATTTTTCTCACATTATGAAAGTAATAAATTACGGAATTCCCGTAGTGTTGTTTGACAGAATTACTACTCAGCTCCCCTGTGATTACGTATCCATTGATGATTTTCAAATAGCCAAAAAAGCTACGCTGCAAATGAATGAATCGGGATGCAAACAAATCGCCTACCTATCAACAATTTATGATACCAGCGTGGATTTACACAGGAAGAAAGGCTATTTATCCGCTATGAAAAGAATAAATGTAAAACCTTGTATCATTCATATTAAAGATTATGAGGTATTCGAAAAAAATCTACTATCAGCATTAAAAAGAAACAGCATCGACGGAATTCTTGCTGCAGACGAGCTGTCGGCAATTTTCACTATACGTTCTGTCATTAAAAACGGCTATAAAATTCCGGAAGAAATCTCGGTCATTGGTTTCACCAATGGTTCTATGGGAGAAAAATTTCTTCCATCATTAACAACCGTGGAACAATATGCTGGAAAACAAGGAAAGCTTAGCGTAGAAACACTTATAGCGAGAATCCGCGGGGAGCTTACCAAAAAAAAAGTATCAACAGTGCTGAAATCAAAAATACTCTATCGTGATTCAAGCCTTTGGAAAAGATTTAAGTAATTATAAGCACTTTAAAAGGGAAAATCAAAATTTTCAATTTCGGTTTTCCTTTTTTTATTTTTGCTATTACCAGAACAAGGCATATAACATTGCTACTATCAACATAATCGCAAAACTGCATATATTAAAAATTGGACTTGTTTTAAACAGCCTCTTAGAAATTATAATTGCCTTTTCGTGATCTCTTCCTTTGGTTTCTGCATAACTTATACCTACCACAATAAGCATTGTTAATATCCAGGTAATAAACATTTGATGCATAAATGGTAGATCCACAAATAACTGATTATCAATCCAGTTATTTGGTCCAACTTTAAAGTAAAGTGCAATTGGCATAGATAACAATACGCCCCAGATAGCAGCTTTGTTGGTTGTTTTTCGCCAAAACAATCCTAGCATAAACACCGCCAAGATACCAGGGCTTACAATGCCAGTATATTCCTGTATATATTGAAATACCTGGCCCAGGTTTTTAAGTTGCGGAGCAAGAATTACTGCAATAATTAAGGCAATTGTAGCAGAAAGCCGTCCTACCGTCACAAGATTTTTATCTGTACGTCCTTTATTGAAGTAAGGTTTGAAAATATCCATTGTAAAAATCGTCGCGGTAGAATTCAGCATTGAAGCTATGGAAGATACAATTGCTGCGGCCAAAGCTGCCGGTACCAAACCTTTAAGCCCAACCGGAATAAATTCTTTGATTAGCTAAGGAAATGCATTGTCATTTATTACCCTTCCCCCTTCGGCAATAAAAGAATGGTCCGTAAAAGCTGAAGAAATTTCACCGTTAGGCCCAGTATTCATCACGTAAGCAATAATACCCGGTACCACTCCGATGAGAGGAATTAAAAGTTTAAGAAAACCAGTCAATATAATCCCTTTCTGCGACTCTCTAAGACTTTTAGCAGCAAGGGTACGCTGTATGATATACTGATTGAATCCCCAATAATATAGGTTGGCTACCCACATCTCACCTAACAAAACAGCTAATCCAGGTAAATCCCACCAGGCATCTTTTCCATTAGGAGTCATAATTTCTCCTTTCTCAAGGATCATGGAGAATTTTCTGGTACTTCTTCATAAATAGAAACCATCCCAGAAATAACGCCCCCATCCTCTCAAACATGGGAAAGTCCAATATAGGTAGCAATTAACCCTCCTGCAATTAGGAGAACGACCTGCACGACATCTGTCCAGGCCACAGCGGCAAGTCCGCCGTAAAATGAATAGGCAGCAGCAAACAATGCCAATCCTATAATGGAATACATAAATATAGATCCATCTCCTACACCTATTATAGTATCCAAAGCTGTGGCGCCTAAGTAAAGAACTGATGTAAGATTTACAAAAACAAAAAGCCCAATCCAAAAAACTGCCAATATAGTCTTTAGGTTAGTCCCATAACCCTCAACAAATTCAGGAATTGTATATAATTTTTTTTCAATGAAAATGGGTAAAAGAACTTCCCCACCACCAGCAAAGTAATTGCCGCCATCCACTCATAAGAGGCTATAGCAAGGCCAATAGCGAAACCCGAACCAGACATCCCTATAAATTGTTCTGCCGAAATATTGGCAGCAATTAGAGAAGTACCTATCGCCCACCAGGGTAATGATTTACTCGCAATAAAACAATCTTCTGAAGATTCTCCCTTTCCTCTAGAAACCATAGACTAATACAAATAATTAATAAAACATAAGCTGCGAAAACAATCTGATCGAGTAATTCAAATTCCATATCTACGTTTAATATTTTGTTAAAATAGAATTTTATTTTTAAATTTAAGATATAAACTTATAAATTATTCAAATGTTATTGTTTTAATAAGATGGCAATATTAAATCGTTTTCATCTCTAAAATTGGCTCTATAACAAAACTTAAGATCATTGGAATTTATAACCATTTATAAATAACCTTTGAGAACGAACCCATTCAGCACTTTAGCCTTACGTACCTCCAGGTTAAAAAGCTTCATTCTTAAACAATTGGACACAAGTGAAAAACCACCCCCTTCCATTCCGCTTCTTCCACAGAAAATTCGGAAACGATTCATTCTCGTTTCTGGTTTTCCACTTAAGTCCTTGAAATGGATTATATAAAAATTTAATTCCGTCTTCAGCTTCTTTCCTCCTCTTTCATTTTATATAATTCTCATTTATTCCCTCATATCTCTATAATAAATACAGAAAGTTTTCTTTTGAAATCTTAAAAAACGGGGTTCATCTTTGCTTTAATTAAAGAGCTATTAAATTCAATTTAATAGTCGAAGCTTTTGTCCCTGTGGGACGAAAAGGTAGAGCAAGAGGGTAACGGGCAGAGCCACGTTAAGAATTACCTTTCAAAATACAAACAACTGCTTATCAGTTATTTAAGTAATTTCATTCAAGGGTCATAATTAAAAATAAGCTGTTTTATTACTAAAAACCCTTGAAACCCATTGAAAAATGGTAGAAATTTTACTAAAAAATGGATGAAGAATATAAAAAAAGAGAAGTTCGAGACTCTTAAGATCAAGACTTCCGTAGCCAAAAAGTTTAGAAGGGTCAGCCGGGCTTTATCTAAATCTCAATCAATGACACTATTATCGATGGTCGAATTTTTTGAATAGTATTTCTCCCAATGAACTCATGGGTCCAAAAATGCAGACTCTGGAAAACCTAGTCAAAAAAAGAATAAATGCAGTTATCGCAATTTTGAAAGATATAGAGAAGAATAAAGTAAACCCCACTTTAGGCATTTTGGAATCTCTAATGGAAGCTGCAGATCCCAAAAATAACTACGAAAATCGAATAAGGGACTATGAGGAAGACAATACTCATCCCGATTTCTACAATTACTTTACCAATCAAAATTTTAGCTCTATTTCTTTTAAAACCTCTTGGATATCGCCTTCCCTTTTGCTGCTTAAGGAACAAGCTTTGAAATTACCCGGAGCGCATAAACCGCAGGGCTATTTATAGCTCCTCTATAATTTCAAAACGTGAAAATACTGTGCATCAAAAGGTAATGCGAAGGCGCTGAAAGAAGTAAATGAAGTTAAAGAACGGAAATTATCATTCTTTTCTACTTTTCCGTTCTTTTTTGACGTCCAAAAGGAAAATGCTCCAGATGAAAAAAGTAAATGATAAAAAAGCTATCATTTTATTTAGTTTCTTTTAATCGATTCTGTGATCCTGAAGGCTGATTTTTAAGTTTTATATTATCAAAATATTACAACTAGCATCAAATTTAATGTCATCAAAAAAATCACACATAAGTCCTTTAGCTTGGGATTCATGGATTTAGAAAAATTCTTGATGATCAATTACTAACTGGTTCACAAAGCGCTAAAAATCCAGTTAATCAATAAGTCTAAAACCTCCCTTTACTAAAAAGCGGTCCTTTTTTGTGAACCCGGGTTCATTAGCGATTCCAATAAATCCTTCAAACGTATTTATAACATTTACGGATTGTTTTCTAAAAGTATACCCATCTTCATTTTCTTCTTCCAATCTAAGTACATACGAAATTTCGTCCTGGGTTATGACAGCCTCTTCTGGTAATGCAAACTGAGTAGATTTATTGGTTAATATATCTGCTTCTACAAACATTCCCACAGAAAATTGATCAACTAAACTATCTGGCAAATGGCCATGTATTTTTAAAGTCCTGCTATCCCTCTCAATTGTTGTTCCTACCAGATAGATTTTAGCATTAAAAGATTCAGAAGACGACTCAGGAATCCTGAAAGTTATATCCTGACCTTCTTTAATTTTTAAAATATCTTTTTCAAAAGCAATTAGCTCAAGGTGCATATGCTCTTTATCAATGACCTCCATTATACGATCTGTCGGAGAAACAAACATACCCCTACTTATATCTAAATTGGTGACCCTTCCGTTAATTGTGGAATAGATTGTAACTTCTGAAGTTATATTGCCCTCCTCCACCCTGGTAGGATTAATATTAAGCATTTTTAATTTCTGCTTTAAACCATTATATCTGGCAAGGTTTTTTCTAAAATCGCTTTCTGCCTGCAGGAATTTTTTTTCTGAAGTTATTTTTTCCTCTAGTAAGGTTTCCTGTCTTTCAAAATCTGCTTTAAGATAATTTAGTTGTTCTGCTACTTCCAGGTACTCTTGCTGGATTTCTATATACTCAGGATTCTCTAATGTAACCAATGCCTGACCAATTTTAACTTCATCTCCAATCAATAGCGGGATACGTTTTACATATCCTCCTATAAAAGCATTTATTGCCACCCGGCTTTCTGGTGGCACATCTATTTCTCCAGTAGTTTTCACCACTTCAGGGAAGCTTTTTTCCACGAGATTACCCAGTTGCATTTGGTTACTGCTGAATTGACTTGGCGTAACAATGACTTCATTGGAACCAAGCTTTTTAGCCTGATCTTTATTCTCTTCAGCATTCTTACAGCTAAGGATTAAAATGGAAAAAAGGATAAATAATGGAAAATTGAGATTTTTCATTCCTGGGGTATTAAATAATTAATAGCAATTACAGTTTGATTATAGGCATTGAGATTCTCTAAATAGGATAAGAGAATTTGATTGGCACTTTCAAGGCTTTGAATGTATTCAAGGAAATCGATTTCCCCGTTTTGATAACTTGAATTCGCAGTTTTAAGAATCTCTGCTGAAAGATCATTCCCTTCATTTTCATAATAAGAAAGCGCCTGACTATATTTCCTAAGATCAGCACTTAAGGTGAGGTATTTTGATTCAAGAAATACCTTTGCATCTTCCGCTTCTTGTAAAGCTCGTTCCTCTGCAATGTCGCTAGATTTTATACGCGCGGCTTTACCTGTAAATAAAATTGGTATTTTAAGTCCTACCTGGTATCCAAATAAATAATTATTTAGTCTGGAATTAGTGCCAGTGAAATAGTTAAGACTTATATCGGGTAATAATTGCTGTTTCCGATAACGAGCATCAGCTTCAAAGAGCGAAATTCTTGCCTTATGGTAATCTAAAACCAGGTGCTCCTCAACTCCTATATTTTTAATTTCCAATTTTGGCAGTTCAATTTTGGCTACATCTAATGATTCATTTGCCTGTACCAATCTTTGAAGGTGCTGCCTGGCAATAATAACAACTTCTCCCCCCTGTTCATACCTTGTTTGTAATTCCCGTTGTTTTGCCTGAGCCGTAATCTTCTCTAAATAATTTGTTTCTCCCAGTTCAAAGCGCCTGGTAGCTGAATGGGAAAAATGTTTATAAATACTATCTAAATAAGCATATACCTGTTGCCGCTCCATCTCATACTGTAAGCGGTAATATGCTGAAGCCAACGCACCTTCAAACTCCATTTCGGTAAGTTCGTAACTCAGGTTTTGGAGATTATACTCTGCTTTATTACGTCTCCGGGCTGAAGTATACACTGTAGGAAAAGAGAAATCCTGTTGTACACCCCATACCTCTAGAGGTTCATTGTTTACAGCCAGATTATTTTGATCGTAATGATAATAAACTTCAGTATTACTAAAATCGAAGGCCGTGTTTATCATGGCTTCAGCTTCTTTTGTACTAAGCTTAGATGCTTTTAAACCTGCGTTATTCTCCCTGGCAAGTTGTTTTATTTGTTCAAAATTCAGGTCCTTTTCCTGGGTGAAACCGGGTATACTAATTAATAGTAATATCAGCATTGTTCCTCCTATAGGTTTATTTTTACCGGGTTTTATACGGGTATTATTTCCAAAAATGGAATATAAAACCGGCAGTACTATGAGAGTAAGTAAAGTAGCTGACACCAAACCTCCTATCACTACGGTTGCTAATGGTCTTTGCACTTCAGCTCCAACATTTGAAGAAACCGCCATAGGAAGAAAACCCAGGGCAGCGGCCGAGGCTGTTAAAAGTACCGCACGCAACCTGTCTTTTGCTCCTGAGATTATAAGATCATTATTATGTGGCATACCTTCTTTTTTTAATTCTTTAAAATGTTCTATAAGAACAATTCCATTTAACACTGCAATTCCAAACAAGGCTATAAAACCTACCCCTGCGGAAATACTAAAAGGCATATCCCGACTCCATAAAAGTAGAATTCCGCCAACTGAAGCCAATGGTATTGCTGAATAAATTATAAGTGCTTCCTTAACCGATTTAAAGGCGAAATAAAGCAGAATAAAAATTAAAATAAGTGCGATAGGAACGGCTATAAGTAGTCTTTTCCTGGCACTTTCAAGATTTTCAAATTGGCCACCATAAGCGATGTTATAACCTACGGGTAACTCAATATTATTATTGATAAGTAGTTGTATATCATCTACCACCGATTGCAAATCACGATTACGAACGTTTACCCCTACAACAATCCTGCGACGGGTATCATCTCTGGAAATTTTAGCAGCACCGGTTTGGTATGAGATATCGGCCAATTCCCGTAAGGGTATTTTATCTCCTGAAGGAGAATCAACATATAAATTTTGCAGGCTTTCAAGATCCTTTCTTTTGCCTTGCTCCAGTCTTACTACCAGGTCAAATCTTTTTTCACCTTCAAAAACATTACCCACAGTTTTACCAGAAAATCCCATACTTACCAGATCATTAAGATCTGCTATATTCAGCCCGTATCTAGCAATTTTAGACCGGTTATATTTGACATTCATTTGGGGAAGGCCTTCAATTTTTTCTACGGTTATATCTGCTGCTCCTTCTACATTGCTTATTAGCTTTTCTATCTCGTTAGCTTTAGTACCTAAAACACTAAGATCTTCTCCAAAGATTTTAATTGCAATATCGGCACGAACTCCAGTTATCAACTCATTAAACCGCATTTCAATGGGCTGTGTAAATTCCACCCCCATACCCGGGATTACGGAAAGAGCTTCTTTAAATTTACCTGCCAGTTCATCTTTACTTCCTGCACTTACCCATTCTCCTTTTGGCTTTAAAGTAATGATCACATCACTTTCTTCCATAGACATAGGATCTGTTGGCACTTCTGCGGCACCTATTCGGGTAACCACCTGATCTACTTCTGGGAAATTATCCAGAAGTAGATTCTCAATTTGAGTAGTCAATTTAATAGTTTCACTAAGCGATGTTCCCGTCTTTAGAACAGGTTGAATTACAAAATCCCCCTCATCTAATGTAGGTACAAATTCTCCTCCCATACTATTGAAAATATATATGGAAATTGCCAGTATTAGTAAAGCAAGAACCAGTACCAGTTTTTTGGCATTAAGAGCAAAACGGATAGCAGGATCATATACCCGGGTTAAGAAACGCATTAAGCGGACAGAAAGATTTTTATCTGATAAATTAGATGGTTTTAAAAAAAAAGAAGACATAACCGGCACGTACGTAAAGCAAAGGATCATAGCCCCTATAAGGGCAAAACTAAAAGTAAGAGCCATAGGTTTAAACATCTTACCTTCTACCCCGCTAAGGGAAAGAATAGGTATAAAAACTATTAGTATTATTAGTTGACCGAAAACCGCTGAATTCATCATCTTTGAAGCTCCCGAAAAAGTTATCTTATCTTTTACAAGCCTTCTTTCTTGTTTCTGGAGATTTTGAAGTTCACCTTTTTTGGCAGTGATTTTAAATGCTATAAATTCTACAATTATTACGGCCCCATCTATTATTATTCCAAAATCTATAGCTCCCAAACTCATCAAATTGGCATCTACCCCAAAAATGTACATAAGGGCAAGAGCAAATAAAAGACAGAGCGGAATGACTGATGCTACAACCAGTCCCGATCTGAAATTACCCAGTAAAAGAACCACCACAAATATTACAATAAGACAACCGAGTATTAGGTTCTCCGCAATAGTAAAAGTGGTTTTACCAATAAGCACACTCCTGTCAAGGAAACCATTAATATAAACACCTTCCGGTAAATTTTCCGAAATGATATCTACCCGCTCCTTCACTGCTTCAATTACTTTATTCGAGTTTGCGTCTTTAAGCATCATTACCTGGCCCAGTACCTTTTCACCCTCCCCATTTGCGGTAATGGCACCATAGCGGATGGCATTACCAAAACCTACCTTAGCAATATCTTTTATATAAACAGGATTACTTCCTATTCTTGTAACTACGATGTTCTCAATGTCTTCCAGCGATGTAACAAGTCCTTCTCCCCGAATAAAATAAGCTTGGTTAACCTTTTCGATATATCCACCACCTGCTACGCTATTATTCTTTTCAAGAGCCGTGAAAACATCGGTTGTACTTATGTTTATAGCCATAAGCTTTTCTGTATTTATGGCTACCTCATATTGTTTAAGTTTTCCTCCCCAGCTATTCACCTCTACCACGCTGGGGATGCCGGAAAGTTGGCGTCTTACAATCCAGTCCTGCATGGTACGAAGCTCCATAGCAGAATACCGGTTTTCGTAACCAGGTTTTGTATCAAGAATGTATTGATATATCTCTCCCAACCCTGTGGTTATAGGTCCCATTTCAGGAGTTCCAAAACCTTCTGGAATATTCTGGGAAGCTGATTTAATTTTCTCGGCAATTAATTGCCGTGGTAAATAAGTTCCCATATTATCTTCAAAAACAATGGTAACTACCGAAAGCCCAAATTTTGAAACCGAACGTATTTCTTTTACTCCAGGTAAATTTGCCATTTCAAGCTCTACAGGATAGGTGATGAATTGCTCCATATCCTGTGTAGAAAGATTCTGGGAAGTCGTTATTACCTGTACCTGGTTATTGGTGATATCAGGAACAGCTCCAATAGGAATTTGAGTGAGCGTATAAACACCATAGCCCGCAATAAACAGGGTAAACAGAAGAACAATAAGTTTGTTCTCCAAACTGAACTTTATAATTTTTGAAAGCATAAAATTGTGTATAAAACAAATGAACCACAAGAAACATCTTGCAGATAAGAATTTTAAAAACTAAAATTTTATGCTGCTAACCGAGGAGGCTGAAAAATCTTAGATTCTCTAATAGAAGAGTAAGATTCTGAATAAAAAAAGATTGATGGAGTAGTTGAACCTAAAATGACCTTAGAACAAAAATTATCATTAGGTAAGTGAACAAAAACTATAAAATTCTGAATATTAGTTTGGTGGCTAAATGGAAGTTTTTCATGCTCATCTTCTTCCTCCTGATTATCTTTCGCGTGCTTCTCTTTTAATTCGCCATAATGTTTAGAAAGAAAAGTTTCAAAACTATCTCCGTAGGTATTAGCATGAAAATTCACGTGTTCTACTAAATCCCCGATTTGTGCTAAATCCTTAAGGTTTAGAGTAAATCCCTGGAATAAAAACAGCATAGACAGACCAATGGAAAGGATAGCATTCATTTTATAAAGATAAAACCGTTACTGAACGAAGCGCCAGAATTAATTTCAAATATATGAAAGTTATTAATTTAAACTTAGTTGTAAGAAGAATTTAAACCAATTATAAACAGTAAATTTTGTTTTTAAAAAATATCCCTTAATACATTTATAGTCTAAATCTTTTAATCTTCAATTAGCTTGATTATTCTAATCTTTTTCTATTAACTTTAATATTCACATGAAGTCGTATGTTAGATAACAAACCACCAAATCAATCTCCAAAAAATGAAGCGGTTCTTCATTCAGGTGGGAAAAAATTATTTTTCAATAAGGAATATATAGGTGAATTTGTCTATGGAGGTATAGATGGAGCAATTACAACCTTCGCTGTCGTAGCCGGAGCCGAAGGTGCTAGCCTTGGGATTTCAGTAGTGATCATCCTGGGGTTAGCTAATTTAATTGCTGATGGCTTTTCTATGTCTGTAGGTAATTTTTTCTCTACCAAGGCCGAGAAAGATAACTTTGATAAACACAGGCAGTTAGAATATTGGGAGATTGAAAATTTAAGAGAAAAGGAAGTTCAGGAAATAAGGGAGATCTATAGCGCGAAGGGCTTTAGTGGTGAGTTACTGGAGCAGGTTGTAGAAGTAATAACAGCTGACAAGGATGTGTGGGTAGATACTATGATGAAAGAGGAGCTTGATATGGTAAGAGGTGAAAAAACTCCGTATAAAACAGCTGGAGTCACCTTTATAAGTTTTATAGTAGTGGGAGCCGTTCCTCTACTTTCTTATGTATTTATGAGTGATGATACCTCCAACATAAATTCTCAACTTTTTATTTATTCATGTATTCTTACCGCAGTTGCACTTTCAATTGTAGGAGCACTAAAAAGTTTGGTAACCGAAAAAAATGTAATTATAGGAATTCTCGAAACCTTATTATTAGGCGGAATTGCAGCTTTTCTTGCCTATTACGTAGGAGATGTACTGGAAAAGATGTTTTTATAGGAGCTCTAATTAATCCGGTTAGAATAAAATATTATCCCTATATTGCTTATTTCAAAAAATTAAAGATTGCTCGATCATTGTATTAAAATTCATTCCTCACCTGGCTTCTCTTTATTTTTCTTCTTTTCTTGCTCCTTTCTAAGTTGCTCCTGCAACTTTTCCATATCTTTTTCTACCTTCTCATCTAAAACTTTGGCATAAATCTGTGTGGTCTTAAGAGACCTATGTCCTAACATCTTGCTTACAGACTCTATAGGAACACCTTTAGATAGTGTTACGGTCGTGGCAAATGTATGACGGGCTAAATGTGTGGTAAGGTTCTTTTTGATACCGCAAACGCTCGCTATTTCCTTCAAATAAGCATTATATTTTTGATTAGAATAAACAGGCAGGACTACTTTTCCCATTTTCACCTTGGGATGGTCTGCATATTTCTCAAGTATTGCTTTTGGAATATCAAGCAAAGGTACACTGCTTAATGATTTTGTTTTTTGTCTTTTGGTTTTTATCCATTGCTTACCTTTTGCATCCAAAACGATATCATCTGCACTCAATTTTTCTACATCAGAGAATGATAGACCGGTATAGCAGCAAAAGACGAAAATATCCCTCATCCTGTCCAGGCGCGGAATTTCAAAATACTGTTCCACCAAATTCTGAAGTTCAATATCCGTAAGAAACTTACGTTCAGAAGGTTTCCAACTCCCTTTCCAATGGAAAAAGGGGTCTTTTTCTATCCATTGATTAGCATAAGCGATACGAATAATCTTTTTAAAATTTACGATATACTTTTGGGCCGTATTGTGAGCACAGTCTTTTTCCGATTTTAAATAATGATTAAACCCAACAATAAATTGGTGGTCTACATCTTCAACGGGCATGTCTTTTGTTTTATACCGAAAAGCAAGGTAATCCTCGATATGCTTTTTACAGGCATTATATCTTTGCAAAGTTCCTTTGGTATATCCTTTTCCGATTAGTTTTTCCATATCATCATTATGCTCCTGAAAAATTTCTACTAGCATATACTGCTTCTCCTCCTTGCCAAAATAGATATCCTTTATGAGTGAAGCTGAAACACGCTTATTATCTCTTAAAAGTCGGTCGTGAATATCATAAAGTGAAGACCGGATATGATCTATATATCGGTTCACCACTTTTGCTTCTTCGGAAGTACCCCTGGCTTTCCCGCTTTTATTAATCCATAACTTAAGATTAATCTTTCGGCTGGTACTAAATTCGGCTCTTTTACCTCTGTAGGTAATTCTACAATATAAAATTGCTTCTCCATCCAGTGTAGATCTCCCTTTTTTCGGGAAAAATAGAATATTTAATAATGTTGACATAGGTGCGTCTTTTAAAATGCTCACCGAAAGATACAAAAGAAGAAGGCTTAAAAGTGTTAAAGAATCTACGCAACCTATTTATTAACAGTGCTTTATGATAAATTCGGTGCGTCTTTTTGTTCGAGAAAAAGACGCACCGAATTCAGCACCAATCATTTAGCATTTTTTGTGATATTTTGATATATTCGGGAATAAAAAAAGCCTCTAAATCATTGATTTTGAGGCTTTTTGGGATATTTTGGTGCTTTAAAAGCGGTCTGGACGAGACTCGAACTCGCGACCCCCTGCGTGACAGGCAGGTATTCTAACCAACTGAACTACCAGACCGTTGCTTTATTGCGAGTGCAAATATACATCTGTTTTATTATTACACAAACCTTTTTTTAAAGTTTTTTCAGCATTATTTTTATACCATTAAGCAAACTTTTGTCTTTCAACAAAATAGGTTGTCAAAATTTTATCGAAGTTTTTATTAATATCGGCTTCTACATAGTTAATCTTGTATTTAGCGCATTCCAATTTCATGTCAGCAACATATTTTTGCACCGCCTTTTGGTAACTTTCTCGAATATTTTCAGAATAAAGATCTATTTCGGCCCCGGTTTCCACATCGGTGAATCGTTTTGGGATATTCTCAAAGTCAAATTCTAATTCCCGCTTTTTATCCATCACGTGAAACAAAACAACTTCGTGCCTGTTATATTTTAAATGCCGCAAAGCTTCAAAAAGTGCTACTTCTTCGGTATCAGCCTGGAACATATCGGTAAACAAAAACACCAGGGAACGTCTTTTCAACTTTTCAGCAATTTGATGCAGAAAAGTGTAGGTTTTAGTTGCTTTATGAGTTGTTTTTTTTTCAAGGCTTTTATTTAACGCGTCCAGTAACATATGCTGGTGCCGATCACTGCCTTTTTCAGGCGCGTAAAACTCAAATTCGTCGCTATATATGCTAAGACCCACTGCATCGCGCTGCCGCTTTAAAATCTGCATAATACTGGCTATAGATAATACCGAAAAACCAACCTTATTAAGAGAGTTTACCGAAAATTTCTTCACTTCAGGATAATGCATCGAAGCCGAATTATCCATAATAAAATGACAGCGCAAATTGGTTTCCTCTTCGTAGCGTTTAGTGTAGAGCTTATCGGTTTTAGCAAAAAGCTTCCAATCTATATGCTTGGTACTTTCGCCGTTATTGTAAATCTTATGCTCGGCAAATTCTGCAGAAAACCCGTGAAACGGACTCTTATGAATTCCCGAAATATAACCTTCTACCACCTGTTTCGCCAAAAGTTCTAACTGGGTAAACCCCGCCGCCGAACTATATATTTCTTCCTTTAAATCCATTCCGTACTAAGATAAATAAAAGCTGGTGTTTTAAAACTAAAAAGCCGGCAATAAAAAACCCGGTACAAGACCGGGTTTTCAAATTATATAAAATGCTAAAAATTATAGCAATTCGTCTAAAGCCTCAGCGTAAGTATTTTTTGGTGCAACACCTACCTGGCGGCCTACTACTTCTCCATTTTGAAAAATAAGCACAGTTGGAATATTTCTCACTCCGTATTTCGCAGCAAACTCCTGGTTAGCATCAACATCTAGTTTTCCTACAACAGCTTTCCCGTCATATTCAGTACTAATTTCCTCAATAATTGGTCCTACCATTCTACAAGGTCCACACCATGCAGCCCAAAAGTCTACCATTACAGGTTTGTCACTTTTTAGTACCTGCTCTTCAAAATTCGCATCAGTTATTTCAATAGCCATAATTATCTATTTTTAATTTCTGTTATTATCATTAAAGTGTAAAATTAGTCAAATATTTTTGCTTTCCTTACACAAGCGATATTGTATTTAATTATACGCTTATTCAACTCGTTTATTTGGCGGTTTCCCCGCGCTCGTAGCGCGGGGTCGGGCTTTCAGCGCTACACGGTAGCTTGCTTCAATCCCTAACCGGAAAAATCAGTTTCCAGTTGGCAGTGAGCAGTGAAAAATAAATATTCGTGCATTCGTGGCCTTAAAAAACATATTACTGCATACTGCAACTGCTTACTGAATACTGAAATCAATTCAACTTATACATCACCTGTTCATCTTCCAAAGTATGTAAAAGCTCTTGCGAAATTTTCACTTTTTGTTTCTTACTTGGCATATGTAATTTTACCTGTTCTTTCATTTCATACACCACAAAATTCAGTTTATGGTCACCTCTATGGGTTCTAAAAACATCTTTAAACCAGTTGATTTTTTCCTCATGGAGATCCGCAATATCCAATTGAATTGTGAGTTTTTTCGCAAATTGATCCATCACATCGTGTAACAAATAAATGTTGTTAAACTGAATTCTTGGTTCTCCCTTTTTACCGGTTTCTTTATTGGTCCAGCCTTCTTTTACAAAGATCTTGATATGCACAAATGAATTTGGAACCAGAAAGTGCCTGAATTTTAAATATTCCTCACCAAACATCCTAAACTCATAAGTATCGGTATAATCTTCTACACTAAACATCGCCCAGCCTTTACCCATTTTTGAAACCCGATGCTGCACATCGCTTATCACCCCACCAAACGTAAGGTCTCGGTTTACGCATCTTTCCAGATCATTGAATTCTCCCAACTTGGAGTTACAGAAATAATCCATCTCATACCTAAAATCGTCCAGTGGGTGACCCGAAATGTAGATTCCTACCACCTCCCGTTCTCTTCTCAGTTTTTCCATAGTGCCCCACTCTTCACAAGGCGGCACCACAGGTTCCGGAATTTGGACTTCACTGGCTTCCCCAAACAGACTCACTTGTGAGGAATTCTCATTTTCCTGGAATTTTGCTGCGTATTTAATCACTTTTTCCAGAAAGGTAATTCCGTCGCCATCATCGTGAAAATATTGCGCGCGGTGTGTATCGCCGAAGCCGTCGAAACCACCCGCTAAGGCCAGGTTTTCAAAAGCTTTTTTATTAGCCGAACGCAAATCAATACGTTTCGCCATATCAAAAATAGATTTATACGGCCCGGCTTCTGTTTTTCGGTTTTCCACAATAGTAGCAACCGCTCCAGATCCTACTCCTTTTATAGCGCCCATTCCAAACCGAACCGCATAATCTTTATTTACCGAAAACTTATAAAAAGATTCATTTACATCTGGCCCCAGTACATCAAGCTTCATTCGCTTACATTCTTCCATAAAGAAAGTAACCTGCTTAATGTCGTTCATATTATTAGAAAGCACCGCAGCCATATATTCCGCAGGATAATGCGCTTTTAAATAGGCGGTTTGGTAAGCAATCCAGGCATAACAGGTAGAGTGCGATTTGTTAAAAGCATAAGCCGCAAAAGCTTCCCAGTCTTTCCAAATCTTCTCTAAAACGTCTCTTGGATGACCTTTTGCTTCACCACCATCCAAAAATTTTGGTTTTAATTGCTCCAGTAAAGCAAAGATCTTTTTACCCATTGCCTTTCGCAGAACATCGGCTTCACCTTTACTAAAGCCGGCCAATTTTTGCGAAAGTAGCATCACCTGCTCCTGGTAAACGGTAATTCCGTAGGTTTCCTGGAGATATTCTTCCATTTCAGGTAAATCGTAGGCAATCTCCTCATCACCGTGCTTACGTGCAATAAAACTCGGAATATATTCCATTGGCCCGGGACGGTACAATGCGTTCATAGCAATAAGATCATCAAAAACCGTTGGCTTAAGATCTTTCATATGCTTCTGCATTCCCGGCGATTCATACTGAAAAATCCCTACCGTTTCCCCACGTTGGAAAAGTTTGTAAGTTTCTTCATCATCTAGCGGAAATTCATCGGGCACCAAATCTATATTATGCCTGCCTTTTACAATTTGAACCGTATCTTTAATTAGGGTTAGCGTTTTCAACCCCAAAAAGTCCATTTTTAGTAGTCCGGCGCTTTCTACAACCGAGTTATCAAACTGCGTAACATAAAGATCGGAATCCTTTGCTACTGAAACCGGCACATAATTGGTAATATCTCCTGGAGTAATAATTACCCCACAAGCGTGAATCCCGGTATTTCTAACCGAGCCTTCAAGAATCCTCGCCTGGTTAACGGTTTGCGCTTCCAGGTCATCCCCTTCAGCAATATTTAAAAGTTCGTTTACTTTTTCCAGGTCTTCACTCCTGAATTTCTTTTTGAGTTCCTTCTCATCCATTCCGAAGATCTTCCCGAGCTTGGACATGGTTGGAATCAATTTCGAAATCCTATCGGCATCTCCTAAAGGAAGATCCAGAACCCTGGCGGTATCCCGAATGGAAGATTTGGCAGCCATCGTTCCGTAGGTGATAATCTGCGCAACCTGGTTGGCACCGTATTTTTGAATTACATAATCCATAACCCGGCTTCGACCTTCATCATCAAAGTCAATATCAATATCGGGCATACTCACACGATCGGGATTCAGGAAACGCTCAAAAAGCAGATCGTATTTAATGGGGTCTATATTGGTAATTCCCAAACAGTAGGCAACCGCACTTCCCGCCGCTGAACCACGCCCGGGCCCAACCGAAACATCAAGATTTCGAGCTTCGCGAATAAAGTCTTCAACAATAAGGAAATATCCCGGATAACCAGTATTCTCAATAACGGAAAGCTCAAAATTAAGTCGGTCTTCAATATCGGGAGTGAGTTCCCCGTAACGCTCTTTAGCACCAACAAAAGTAATATGTTTCAGATAAGCATTCTCTCCACGTTTACCACCATCGTTTTTATCTTCCTCAACTAAAAATTCTTCAGGAATGGTAAAGGCAGGTAAAAGTACATCACGAGCCAGCTCAAAAGGCTCAATCTTATCTACAACCTCCTGCACATTACTAATGGCTTGAGGCAGGTCTTTAAAGAGATTTTTCATCTCTTCGCCACTCTTAAAATAATATTCTTGGTTTGGCAAACCATAACGGTAACCACGACCACGACCTATTGGCGTCGCCTGTTTCTCCCCATCTTTTATACACAATAAAATATCGTGGGCATTAGCATCTTCTTTCGCGCAATAATAGGTGTTATTACTAGCCACCAGTTTTACATTATGCTTTTTTGCAAAATCTACCAGCACCGTATTTACACGGTTTTCATCTTCCTGGTCGTGACGCATGATTTCTATGTAAAGATCGTCGCCAAATTCTTCTTTCCACCAAAGTAAAGCTTCTTCAGCCTGGTGTTCTCCAACATTTAAAACCTTACTCGGCACTTCGCCGTAAAGGTTACCGGTAAGCACAATAATATCTTCTTTGTACTCCTTTATAATTTCCTTATCAATTCGCGGTACATAATAAAACCCATCGGTATAGGCTTTAGAAGACATTTTTGCCAGGTTATGATAACCTTTTTTGTTCTTGGCCAGCATCACCACCTGGTAGCCATTATCCTTTCGGGATTTATCGGCGTGATTTTCACATACAAAAAATTCACAACCTACAATAGCTTTTAATTCCCTGGCTTCTGCCGGTTCGTTATTGGCAATTGCCTCTTCATTTTTTGCTCTAATTGCTTTATTATAATCGCCAATTTCTTTTACAAAATGAAAAGCGCCCATCATATTTGCATGATCTGTAAGCGCTACAGCAGGCATATTATTTTCGGCTGCAACATTTACGAGATCTTTTATACTAATTGTAGACTGTAAAACCGAAAACTGGGAATGGTTATGTAAATGCGAGAACGGAACCTCATCAAGCTTTTCAAGGTTTTCCTCGATTTCTTCAGTAGTAATTTCTGAAGTAGGTTGTTGCTTTTGAAGCCTTTTTCTTATTTCTTCAGAAGCCTTTTTAAGGTTAATGTGTTTTAATCCAATAAGCTCTATAGGCTGCGGATTAGCTTCTGAAAAATTCTCAAAATAATCTGCAGGTACATCAAGCTGTTCCTTTGTAAAAGCTCTTTGGCGCACCAACTCTAAAAAACACCTTGTAGTTGCTTCCACATCGGCAGTAGCGTTATGGGCTTCGCCAAAAGGTTCATCGAATAAGAATTCGTGCAATTCGGTTAGGGTGGGTAATTTAAATTTACCGCCACGTCCACCGGGGATTTTACACATTTGAGCGGTTACTTCAGTACAGGTATCCAAAACCGGCAACTCCTGGAGGTTATTTTCCATCGCTTCCCTATGGAATTCGGCACCCATAATATTCAGGTCAAAACCTACATTTTGCCCTACTACAAATTTGGTTTTATTTAAAGCTTCCTGGAATTTTTCCAGCATTTCAGTTAAGGAAATACCTTCTTCGGCAGCAAGCTCGGTAGAAATTCCGTGAACTTTTTCAGCATCGTATGGAATATTGAAACCTTCGGGCTTTACCAGGTAATCCTGACTTTCTACAAGCCTCCCCATTTCATCATGCAACTGCCAGGCAATTTGTATACATCTTGGCCAGTTATCAGAATCGGTTAAAGGAGCATCCCAGCGTTTGGGAAGACCGGTAGTTTCGGTATCAAAAATAAGGTACATGTACGGCGAAAATTAGGAATTAAGCTGAATATGAGATGTTTATTTCAGAAGAAAAAACACCTGCTTCGAGGCTAAAATTACATATAATTTAGCGCAGCCTCAAGTTAATTTTTCAGGATTTATTAACGATATTTTTTAGCTTAAAAGAAGTTCCTATTTTGTATAAATAAAAAAACCTCACAAACACCGTTTCCGGTAAGTTGTGAGGTCTATACGAACACTAAAAACTACTACTTCAATCAAACATCTGTTCGTACACTTTTACGTTATTAATGCTGCTTTGTATATTTTGTTGCTGCCTGTTAAGTTTAGAACTTAAACTTGGCGGTAAATCTTTTTCCTTAGTTATGTCTTTATAATCTTCTAAAGCGGCCTTTTCCCCACGCAAGCTTTCTTCCAGCATAGCTTCATCATTGTCACTCTCTACAGAAGATTTTAACTTCATCCATGTGCGGTGTATATCTCCTTTTGCACTACCATCTTCTTTGGGTATTTGGCCATAGCCTGTAATCTCTTCCCTTAATTCTTTAATAAAGATTTCCCGCTCCTGTGACTTTTGTTTAAAAAACTCCTGAAGCTTCCTGTTTTTTGCATTTTTAGACGCAGCGTTAAAGCCTTCTCGTGCATCATAACTCTTCTCAAGTAATTCGTTGAGCTTATTGCCCATTTCTTCTTTGGTTCTCATAGTTGATTAATTTTTTATTGACGATTAGGCTTCTAATTCCAGACTCTTTAATTTATTGAGTGCGGCTACAATCCCATTCTTTTGTTTTAATAATAGATTTGCCGTTGTTGGTGGTATTTCGGGATCTTTTAAAACCTCTTCATACTCATCTACAGCTACCTTCTCGCCTCTTATTGCTTCTTCAAGCGCAGCTTCATCTTTATTTCCTGAAAAATTAGTTTTAAGGTTCATCCACGTGCGATGGGCATCACCGGCTAAACTGGAACCTTTCTCGGGATTCTCCCCAAAATCACGGATTTCAGTTTTAAGCTCGTGGCCAAAATCGTATCGTTCCTGAGCCCTTTCAGAAAAAAAAGCTTTAAGCTGTGGGTTTTGAGAATTTTCAGAAGCATATTTATAGCCTTTCTCGGCATCATAATTCTTTTCAAGTAAGGCGTTCAATTTTTTTGAAACTTTTTCAGAATATCTCATCTTCACTTCGCTTTTTTAATAATTTCAGATATAAAGATAAAGCGCCCAATCTACAGCAACAACCTGTTTAACAGGGTTTAGCACTAATTAACTGCTTTTAACAACAGCCGCTTATTTTAACCTAAAAACTTCCCAAATTCGGTTATTTATAGCCTGCCGGCATCTAAAATTTATTTTAAGTCCAACTCCTTGTGAATTAGAAAAATGTAGTATCTTTGCAGCCTTATTAATAATCGGGGTCGGGAACCCCACAAATTAATTTTTATGCCAGTAAAATTAAGATTACAAAGACACGGTAAAAAAGGAAAACCTTTTTTCTGGATCGTAGCCGCAGATGCGCGCTCAAAAAGAGATGGTAAATTCTTAGACAAATTAGGAATCTACAATCCAAACACCAACCCTGCTACAATCGAGTTAGATGTAGACGGAGCGGTAAAATGGTTAGAAAACGGTGCGCAGCCAACAGATACTGCTCGTGCTATACTTTCTTACAAAGGAGTTTTACTTAAAAAACACCTTGCGGGTGGCGTTAAAAAAGGCGCTTTAACTGAAGAAGAAGCTGAGAAGAAATTCGAAGCCTGGTTGGAAGAAAAAGAAGCTAAAATTGCTGCTAAGAAAGACAACCTAACCAAAGAACAACAAGAAGCTAGAAAGAAAGCTCTTGATGCTGAAAAAGAGGTGAACGCTAAGCGTGAAGCTGAAGCAAAAGAAGCCGAAGCGGCAGCTGCTGCTGAAGCCGAAGGTGCTGCAGTAACCGAAGAAGGTGAACCTGAGGCTAATGTGGAAAAGGAAGTTGATCAAGAGACTGCCGAAGAAGCAAAAACCGAAGAAAAAAAAGGCTAAAACCTTAACTGGCGATGACTAAAGACGACTGTTTCTTTTTAGGTAAAATCGTTGGTAAATTTAGCTTTAAGGGCGAGGTGCTTATTAAATTAGACACCGATGTTCCCGAAATGTATTTAGAAATGGAATCAGTGCTCATTGAATATAATGAGAACCTGGTTCCATTTTTTATTGAAAGAAGTTCGCTGCAAAAAAGCACCTTACTTCGCGTTAAATTTGAAGATATTGAAACCGAGCAGGATGCCGAAGACCTTGTAGGCGCTCTTACCTATCTTCCACTTACTATGCTTCCAGATCTGGAAGACGACCAGTTCTACTTTCACGAAATTATTGGTTTTGACGTAATAGACGCCACCCACGGTAATATTGGCAAAATCACTTCTATAAACGACAGTACTGCACAGGCTCTTTTTGAAATTCAAAAAGGCGAAAAGCAAATCCTTATCCCAATGAACGATGAGTTTATAGATAAAATAGATAAGGAAAACCATACTATTTATTTAACTACTCCCGAAGGTTTGGTGGAGTTGTATCTTGGGTAGCAGTTTTTAGTTGGCAGTTGCAATAATTTAGTCGTCATTGCGAGAAACAATTTGACAATAGGAGAATTGTGACGCGGCAATCTCTTTATTAAATTTCTCATATCACTATTTATTCTTTTCAATTTAAATGTCAATGCGAGGAATAATTCGACGATAAGAGAATTAAGACGTGGTATTCCTTTGTATAAATGAGTATTCCTTATTTTCCCTCTTGAAGAGATTGCTTCAGCTGAAAAAAATCAGCTTCACAATGACGAATCAACTTGGTTTTTTCCGTCATTGCGAGCAACGAAATGTAAGCTTCCCCTAATTAGAACTGCTTGATTGTCCAAAAATATCATTTTTCATTCTCCTGGCGGTACCGCCAGGAGAATGACTTTTCGCGTATGCTACGGGCGCCATTTTTCCCAG
>Ga0207891_1000627_pt1 | contig 21991 bp, 13 predicted proteins | sample LinPmetageLP50_FD_184061 | JGI IMG/M metagenome (GOLD analysis project Ga0207891, IMG submission 184061) | Marine viral communities from the Pacific Ocean - LP-50 (SPAdes) | ecosystem: Environmental > Aquatic > Marine > Oceanic | place: Pacific Ocean | collected 2011-08-27 | reverse complement strand
TAAAAACAGATCCTGAAGAAGATCGCCAGAAGCTCTATAAAATTATGGAGCGAAATTCTGAAAGGATTTTGCATCTTTTAAACCAATTAATTAATGCCCGAAAATTTGACCAGGGAAAAATTGAACTAAAATTTCAAAAAACTGAAATAATAGGTTTTGTAAAATCTATAACTTCACTTTTTGACGACCAGATTGAAAGCCGCGGAATCAAATTCGAGATTAATAATCCAGATTCAGAAATAACAGCTTATATAGATCCAAATCATTTTGATAAGATAATTCAGAATTTAATTTCCAATGCTATAAAATTCACTCCCCAAAATGGAACTATTGAAGTGAATATAGGCACTAATAAAAATAAGAATCAATTTTATATTATCGTAAAGGATAATGGCGTTGGCATTAAAGAAAGTGAACTAAACAACGTCTTTAACCGTTTCTACCAGGTTTCTAATAAGGAAAGCAGACAGTTTGAAGGTACAGGAATTGGCCTGCATTTAACCAAATCTATAGCCGAACTTCACCAAGGCACCGTTAAAGTTGAAAATAATAAGAACCAGGATGGTTGTAAGTTTATAATTAGCGCACCGCTTGGAAAAAATCATTTAAAAGATAGTGTGATTGCTGAAGAAACTTCTGCCACTTCCTATCCTAACAAAGAAACTCGTGCCATACATATTATTCCTAATAGAGAGGAAGTAAAAATTACTTCAGAAAAGAATAAACCTACCGTTTTAATAGTTGACGATGATAGTGAAATAAGAAATTATATCGCTATAGAATTACAAAACCATTACAACATTATAAAAAAAGAAAACGGAAAATTAGCTCTTCCCGAGGTGATTAAAAACGCCCCCGATTTAATAATTAGTGATGTAGTAATGCCCGAAATGGACGGTATAACGCTTACCCGAAAAATCAAAAAGAATATTCATACCAATCATATCCCTGTAATTCTTTTAACGGGTAAAACCGATAAGGAAACCAACCTGGAAGGGCTGGAAATAGGTGCAGATGCTTATATCAACAAACCCTTTAATATAGATATCTTAAAAAAGACGGTGAAAAATCTCATTAAAAACAGGAATGTTTTAAAGAACACTTATTCCGGAAACCAATTACACGAAGAGAAAATTAAGCATCTAGATCTAAAATCTGGTGATGAAACCCTGGTTGAAAAATTTATGGAAGTTGTAAATAATAATATAAGCAATCCAAATTTAAATGTAGAAATGGTTGCTTCAGAATTAGGTATAAGTCGGGTTCATCTTTATCGTAAATTAAAACAGCTCACCAACCAATCGGCTGGAGAATTAATCACAAATATCAGGCTGAAAGAAGCTGCCAATTTACTGATTTCCAAAAATATTAATATAGCTGAAGTAGCCTACGCAGTTGGTTTTTCCAGCACGTCAAAATTTTCAACCAGGTTTAAAGATTTGTATGGAATGCCCCCCACAAATTACCGGCAAAAGCAAAAACACGCTTAATTAACTATAAAAAAGAGTCAATAATTTAATCCTCAGCCTGAAATAACAACGGAGCGAGCTGGTGTAAGCTACGACGCCAGGTATGGAATTCGTGCGCTGTTCCATCAGAAACGTATGAAACCGCATTAAAACCTTCCTTTTGCAATTCAGAAACTGCACTTTTTACGGCATCAGGTCTTTCTTTACTGCCTGTACTAATAAAAATTAATTCAGGCTTGGTTCTATCTTCGAGTTCCTTCGGTTCATAAATACCTCCACTAAACAGAGCGTAGTGAGAAAACACATCAGGCTTGTTTAGGGTTATAAGTTTTGTTTCAAAAGCTCCCATAGAAAGGCCAGCCATTGCACGGTTTTCTTTATTGGCTTTTGTTCTGTAATGATTATCTATATAAGGAATTAATTCGTCTACCAACACCGTTTGAAAAGGCCTGATATCGAAGTCTTTTAAACCTCCAAATTCAATTTCGTTGGTCATGCCATAGGTCATCACTATGATAAAAGGTTTTGTTTTTCCTACTGCCAGCAGGTTATCCATAATAAGGTTGGCACGCCCCTGATTGGGCCAGGAAGTCTCATTTTCGCCATATCCATGTTGTAAATATAAAACCGGATAGTTTTTCTGTGGTTCCAAATCATACTCGGGTGGTGTATAAACAAAAGCTCGCCGAGAAGTATCGGTACTTTTTGACGGAAAAAGGATCTGTTCAACTTTGCCGTGCGGAACATTTTTTAAAGCAAAGAATTCCTGATCTTGAGCCGGCACTTCAATACCGCTGCCCCAGCGATTCGCTCCGAAAAAAAATAAACTCCCCGGATCTGGCACAGAAGCACCATCTATGTTTAATTGATAATAATGAAAACCTTCATCCTGCGGCGCCGATTCACCTGTCCACACTCCTTCTGCATCCTTCTCCATATCGTATTTCACACCGCCAATATCCAGTTGAACCTTTTGGGCTTCAGGAGCAGATATTTGTGTACGAACCTGTCCTTTCTCGTTAACCATAGGATATTCACTACCCGGCTGATTTACCGGGGAGGGTTTAAACTCTTCCTCATTGTTCCTCTCCTGACTCTGTGCAATTCCGGGGTGGAACAAAAAGCCTAAGCTCAGAAAGAGTATTAATTTATAGTGTTTCATAATAAAATTTTAAATGTTAAATATTAGATTAGCCTATCCAGAAAAATCTTCTTACTTAAACAAGAGCGGCGCAAAAGAAAACAGGTTGTGGCGCCACACAGGCCAGGTATGCCCTCCGGGATATTCACTATAATCGTACTTTATTCCCATCTCATCAAATTTGGCCATCATCGCTTTATTATTGTTATAAGCTATATCTTCTTCACCACCCATAGAAATCCAGAAAGACTCCAGGTTGTTATTAATTGTAGCGGCTTTTTCTTGCATAAAAGCATATTCCGGCCTGGTAAGTTCTGGATTGTCTGTAAACCAGCCGGAGCTAAAAACTCCTAAATGAGAAAAAAGATCGGTATTTCGAATACCGGCGTATAAAGTTTGAAGTCCACCCATGGAAAGTCCGGCCAGGGCTCTGTTTTCTGCACCCGCTGCCACACGATAATTATTTTCTACAAACGGAATTACAGCCTGCTTCAGTTCCTTCTCAAAAGTTTGAAGTGATTGCTGAAAAGAATTACGGGAACCCAAATTTCCATCCATCATTACCACCAGCATAGGTTCAGCTTTGTTTTCGGCAATAAGGTTATCCAGAATTAGATCGGCACGTCCCTGGGTAGACCAGCCGCGTTCATCCTCTCCTCCACCGTGCAATAAATATAACACCGCGTAATCTTCATCTGAAGCGTCGTAACCCGGAGGAGCGTAAATATACATTCTGCGCCAGCTATTAGTTACTTCTGAAAAATAACGCCTTATCCTCACATCCCCGTGCGGTACATCCTTTAGGGCATAAAATTCTCCCTCCCGGGATGGAATTTCAATTCCGCTTGCCATTCTACCCATTCCATAAAAGGTTTCGCTGGCAGGATCGGCTACTGCTACATCGTCTATAACCAAAGAATAATAATGAAATCCCTGGCCTATAGAATCTGTAGTAACCGTCCAGGTTCCGCTGGAATCCTTTTTCATATCGTATTTTTTCCCGAGATCTATCTGCATCTTCTTTGCTTCCGGAGCATTTATACGGAAGCTTACGCGATTGTCCGGCAAAATTTGCGGATAATCAGCAGAACGAATATTTGTTGAAGCCGGGGTTCCTAAAACAGTATATTCTGAAAAAGATGATTCATCTACCGGTTTAAATAAAAACTGGCTAAACATATAAAGTCCGTTCTTCCAGACTTTAAAATCATGCCCCCCGGGCTCCAGGTAGTAAATATGCGGCACTCCTTTCTGAAAGAGATAATTATGAGTACGCTGACTTACATTAATAAGATCATCCTTATCCCCACAAGAAATAAAAAGTAGCTCAAGTTTTTCTTTGGCTTTCTGAGGATTTGGTAGCAGTACTTCAGGTTCTTTGGTGTTGGGTGCAGCTGAAAAAGCTCCCACCCAGGCAAATTTATCGAGATTGCCAAGACCAAAATTCAGGGATTGACCACCGCCCATAGAAAGTCCCGCAATAGCGCGATTTTCACGATCTGTCAGCACCGAATAATTCTTTTCAATAAAAGGAATCAGGTCATTTAATAAATCACTTTCAAATCGGCTAAAAGCTTCAATTTTATCCGGCGCAAAGATATTCCCTTCGGCACGGTCGTTTTTCATTGCCCTTCCGTTAGGCATTACCACTAGCATAGGTTCAAGCCTGTTTTCACCATAAAGATTATCAAGAATTACCTGCGGATTAGCTCCTTTCAGCCATTCTTTTTCATCTCCACCAATACCGTGAAGCAAGTATAACACAGGATACTTCTTTTCTTTTGAAAAACCGGGTGGAGTATAAATTAATGCTTTTCGCGTATTTCCAACCGTTTTGGAAGCATAACTAATTGTGTCAATTTTCCCGGTGGCAATGCCTGTGCGTTCCTCATCAAAACCCTGAGGCATTTCTTTGGAAATCTCCTGGGCCGATGAAGAAAATCCTAACATCAGGAGAAAAATTAATAGCGTACTGAATTTTTTCATAGTACAAATAGTTTAAATTATTATCAATTACTTCAAAAGCGGAAGCATTTTTTCGGCATAACGCTCCCCCAATTCCCTATATCCTGCTGCTGAAAAATGTAACCCGTCATCCACAGCTTCACATCCTTCTGAAGAAACGATGTGCGCGTTGGGAATTTTCTGTGGAAGCTTTGCGAGTATCTTATTCATACTGGCACATTTGCCGCCCTGTTCTTCTGAAACCATCTCGCCGGCTATTAGCGGAACTTCTTTAGCATTTAAATTCAGGTCTTTCAATAAATTCTCATAAACAACCTTTACTTTTTCGGGCCACTGTTCATCCCCCGTATTAGATTCTCCCTGGTGTAAAAGTATTCCTTTAATCACCCCCTTTTCCTGGGCTTTTTTTCCGAGATCTACTAAATGTCCATAAGGATTCCCGTTGTATTTGTTAATAGCCGGTAGCATCCAATGGGGAGCGTTGGCAACATATTCTTTATGATTCTCTTTATCGAAAAGTTCAATTTTACATCCTCCAACAGCAACATTAATCACTCCCACTTTTATATTTTCAGGTAGATTTTGAATCATAGTTCTTCCAAAATAATCGGTTGGGGTTAAACCGGTATCGCACCTTGACAAAGGCGGAACCGCGGTATACCATTTTCCTGCTTCACGTCCCAGTTCCGGGCAATCTACACTTTGCAGCACCTGGAATCTTTCATTTCCTATTGTATCCTGAGATTCAAATTTGGCGTGCCCTTCCATATTGGACTGACCAAAACTTAAATAAACGTGGAAATTGGAATCCTGTGCAAAACCAACCGGCCCAATTAGTAAGATTGCTATTAGAAAATATATTGCTTTCATATTTTAGTTTATTAATCAGATTAGTTTGCTTGTGGGGTAATAATCTGGTAATTACCACTTAATTGCATAAGGCTAAACAGGTAGAGCAGCCCATCAAAATAAGGATCAAAATAGCCATCTTCGTAAGGTTCTAATTTTGCGTCCCAAATTTCATCTACAAACTTCCAGCCTTTGGGATGGGTCGTCACTAGAGAAGCCGTAGCAGCAGTAGAAACAAGACCAAGAGAATGCCTTAACTTCTGAAAACCTCCCGCAGGAAGTATCCAATCTGGAGTTGAGCCATCTATGTTATATTGATCTACATAAGTTTCCAGTCCCTCACAGTACAGAAAGTTCTGGAAACGGTGCGCATATTGTTGTTGCCATTTCCTGTCTTTAGCAAACCAGCTATAATCCATGGCAATATTAAAAGGCACCCGCCAGGAATCATATCTAAATGCATCCCCCATCTTACCGCGGCTATGGGGTTCTCCGCTAAATTCAGCATAATCTGGAGTTAAACCGGTTTCAGGATGAGTGGCGCGATGAAGAAAAACCCTTGCTGTATCGGCAGTTGCTCTGTAAAAATCCTCACGACCATCATTGCCATATTCTGCCCAAATCTCAAAGAAAGCCGGCACATGATAAGAAGGGTCTGTCCAGTCATATCCGCCATCGTGGGGTACAAAAGTTATTTGTTTATGTTCCTCATTTAGTACATTCCTAACACCATTAGTACCATCTTTACTCCACATAGCATCCAGAATTCTCCTGGCTTCGGCGTAATAATCTATCCCGGTGTCATTTCCCCAAAGATTAGAAGCGAAAAGCAGTGCAGTTACAAAGAATAATTCCCCATCTGAAGCCGATCCTTCGGCATTCTTTTTTCCCGTTTTTGGATCTACACTCCAGGCGAAATAAGCTTCACTGGGCCCTTCCTGGTGCTGCATATATTTCACCGTCCAGCGCCACAATTTGTCAAAAACTTCTTTTTTATCAAACTGAACCGCCACCATTAATCCGTAAGAAAGTCCTTCGGTACGGGCATCTTTATTTTTAAGGTCAGATACGTATGCTAAAGAATCCTCTACTTCAAAATACACCCTATTTGGGCCTTCAAAAACATCGTAATAAGCTTTTTCCAGTTTTGCATCAATAGCTGCTTGAGAATAACCGGCTTCTAAAAATAGATTTCTATATTCCCCAGTTTCCCAGGCTCCCTTAGTCCAGGGTTCCATTTTTCCACGAGGATCTTCTACTTCTTCATCACAATTTTGTGCAATTATATCTGCGGTAAAAAACAGCAGACAGAAAATGCACAATACAGGTATATAAAACTTTTTCATCATTTTTTCTCGTGTTTAAAATTTGAATTATGAAATCCCCTATTCCTCAGGAACCACATCGTTTGCCGAGGTTGCATATAAACCTATAAGAGTCCCGGTAAAACCACCGGCCACGTTGGTGGATAAAATATCGCCAGAAACAGTACCTCCTAAATTCTTAAAATTGTCCCCGTTAATAGCATAGCTGAATTTATAGTCATCCCCATCTGCTTCTACTCTTAGTTGTAGCGCTCCTTTGAATTCTATTTCTTTAGTGGCTAAAATTTTAGAGGAACCTTTTTCTGTTCTTTCTAACACTAAATAATCTTTATTATCCTTTTTAGTTAAACCGAATACATAATTGAACCTTTCACTTTGTAAAGCTGTAATTCCGGCTAAATCTTTTTCAGACTTAGGTTTATAATTCATGGTAGTTGTAAAGGAAAAATCTTTGTGCTGCTGACGGTGAAAAAGCGTAGAAGTAGGTTTTACTTCCTTAATATTTACATCAAAGGGATTTATTTTCACTCCATTTTTAGTTATTTCCATAAAATCTTCACGCGGACCTCTTAAACCTATCCAACGATAATCGAGTTTTTCTGAAGTAAAATCTTCGGTATAGGTAAAGTTACCATTAGGGAAATAATCTCCCTCGCCGGTCTTATTTTCTACACCTTCAGGCATTTCAAGTTTTGGCTCCATGGGAACCAAACCGTTTTCAAAAACCGGAAATTCCCCAGACCAATCTACGGGTAGAATAAAAGTTTCCCTCCCGGTATTTACCCTGTCTTTTTCATTGGGGCGTATTCCTAAAAACACCCCGTAATATTTATCATCTGGACCAACTACCAAATCGGCGTGTCCTACCCAGTCTACTTTATTCTCCCTGTCTTTTGGAAAATGACGCTGCGTTAAGATAGGATTGCTGGGTGCAGGCTCGTAAGGCCCCATTGGCTTATCGCTTACAAAAATTACTTCGCTATGCCAACCACCGGTACCACCTTCAGCACACATTAAATAATACCGACCGTCTTTTTTATAAATATGCGGTGCTTCAATCCAGATTGGCTTTTTAGAAAGGTCTACCCCACCATTCACAATAATTTTATTGGTGCCTTTTATTACCTGGTCTTTTTCTACATCGTATTCCCAGATTTTAATCACGCGATGGCCCTGGTATAATTCTTCGCCCTCATCTGGCGCATCGTTATGAGTTACATAAGCCTTCCCGTCGTCATCAAAAAAGATTGCAGGATCTATTCCCGCAAAATCTAATTTAATAGGATCACTCCATCCCTCTTTAGGATCCTGGGTTTTTACAACTATATTACCAAAACCGCCGGCAAATTGTGTGGTGATCATATAGAACGTATCGTTATTGGGATTGTAGCGAATATCTGGCGCAAAAATTCCCAGACTAATTTCGGTATCCTGCACTTTAAGTTGAGATTTGCGATCTAATACGTGACCAATTTGGGTCCAGTTTACCAAATCATTGGAATGAAAAATTGGCACCCCCGGAAACATCGCGAACGATGAAGAGACTAAATAATAATCGTCACCTTTGCGGGCAATAGCCGGATCTGGATACATTCCCTGTAAAATTGGATTGTAGAACTCATTAGAATCCAAAGGATTTTCATTATAGATATCGTCATCACCTTCGTATACCACGCTGGAAAATACCGGAATATTTTTTTGGGCATTACAACCGGTAAAAACAAATAAAGCCAAAAAGGCGGTGATTAAAACAACTTGATTTTTTTTCATTATTTACTTTTTAATTAATTCTTATCGTTTTTCTATTAAATCTTATTTTGAAAACATCCAGTAATCGAAATACAGAATTTCACTAGCTGCTCTGCCTTTAAATACAAAATATACATCGTGCACACCGGTAACTTTTTCTACTTCTGTGGTTACCAATTCCCACCTATCGCTACCACCGGTTAACGGAACTTCTATGGTGCCTATTAATTTTCCATCAACCGCATCAAGCCTTATTTCCATACTTACGTTTCCATTGTGCGTGGTTCCCACTCTGGCAGTAAAATTTGAAACACCATGCGCTCTAAAATCTACTTCGCGAACCTTTGAAAAGGAATTATTACGCTTGGCTACTATAAAATTTCCAACCTCCTCATTTTCTCTGGATTTTAATCCTTCTGACCAGGCAATAGTTTCGGCTTCATTTTTAACATACGGGTTTAAAGTTTGTAAAGCTTCCTCAATTCCATCGGTCATTTTCATTTGCTTTACTGAACCGTCTTCGTTAAACTCCATTTCTTCTACGGCTACAGATCTTGTAAATCCGCTTCCACCGGGGAGCGCGGCATTGTGATAAAAGAAATACGTATTTCCTTTAAAATCTATAGTTGCGGGATGGTTGGTAAAAGCACCACCTTCCTGTGGCATTACCACACCCTGGTATTTATAAGGCCCGGTTATATTTTTACTTGTAGAATATCCAATATGCTCCGGTAGTGGCCCGGCCGCGAAAAACATATAATAAGTGGCATCTTTTTTATAAAGCCAGGGACCTTCTTCATAGGTTGTTGGCCTCCTGGTATTTTCTTCGCCTTCTCGTTTTCCAAATGCTTCAGTAGTATTGGGAATTTGGGTTATTTCACCTTCATAACTAATCATATCCTCATTTAACTTTACATAATACGGCACCGGATTTCCCCAAAATAAATATGCCTGCCCATCGTCATCAATAAAAACTGAAGGATCTATATCATCCTGGCTGTTACTTATTAAAGGTTTTCCCAGCGGATCAATAAAAGGGCCGTATGGACTATCGGCTACGGCAACGCCAATTCCATTTTTTCCTTCCCTGCTTGTTATTGGCACGTACATATAGAATTTACCGTCCCTTTCTGTAGCCTGTGGGGCCCAGGCATTTCTCCCTGCCCATTCAAAATCGTCATAAGCTAATATTGCGCCGTGGTCTGTCCAGTTAACCATGTCTTCGGTGGTATATAAACGCCAGTCGTTCATCGTGAACCAGGTAGACTCATCTTCGTCGTGAGAAGTATATAAATACACTTTATCATTATAAACCATCGGGGCAGGATCTGCCGTGAAATTGGTTTGAACAATTGGGTTTTGAGAAATACCTGCCTTAAAAGTTAGCATAAGGCCAAGGCATAATAAAGTTCTTGTAATATTCATAAATTGATTTTTATTCATTCCATGATATTCATCAATAGTCTGAAATACTATTGATTTTAATTGAATAATAACTGGGCATATTGATATAAAGATCTTCGCCAGGTTAACCATTCATGAGCAGTATCAGGGGAAGAGTAAAAAGTATAATCTATATCCTGTTTTTCCAGCATATCCCTGAATGCATTTACGGTTTTAAAGAAAATCTCAGCCTCTTTAGTTCCCAAGCTTAAAAAGATCATATTCAGTTTTTCTTCAACATCTTCAGCATTACTAAAAGCACCATTTAGAAAAGTATCGGCATCCAGTTTTTTATTACCGGGAAAATTAGCAGTACCACTAAAACCTCCGTAGTAGGAGAAATGTTCCAGGTTATTCATAATAATACTCATGGTTTGACTGGCTCCCATTGAAAGCCCTGCAATGGCACGGTTTTCCCTATTCGGAATAGTGCGAAATTTGTTATCGATTTTGGGAATAACCTCGTTTATAAGCACTTCTTCAAAAGAAGACATTGGCCTATTCTCTCCTGCTTTTTCAAGATCTTCAGGTTTGTATGCATAGCCGTTATCCATTACAATAATCATAGGTTCTGCATCACCTGAAGCAATTAAATTATCCAGAATCAAATTGGCGTGACCCTGCGAGGACCAGCCGGTTTCATCTTCATAACTCCCATGCTGAAGGTAAAGCACCGGATATCTCTGTTCAAGATTTTCAAAATATCCCGGCGGGGTATACACGAAATTACGCCTCCACTGCTGGGTTATTTCTGAAAAGTATAAGTTTTCAGAAACATTTCCGTGAGGCACATCTTTTAGGGCATAAAACTCTTTATCGGTTGCTGGAATTTCGATTCCGCTGCCCCAGCGGCCAGCACCATAATAATATTTTGAACCGGGATCTGGAACTGAAGCGCCACCAATATTAAGTTGATAATAATGAAAGCCTTCATCCTGCGGGGCAGATTCCCCCAGCCATACACCTTCTTTATTTTTTTCGAGATCATACTTTACCCCGCCAATATCCAGTCGAACCTTATTTGCTTCGGGCGCTTCAATTTGAACCCGTACTCTTCCTTCTGAATTTACCTTCGGAAATTCTTTTCCGGGTTGATTTACTGAAGAAGGTTTAAAATCTTCAACAATCTTTTCCTGTTCCCTTTGAGCAAAGGAAAATGAGACTGAAAAAATTAATAATAACAGGAATGGATGTTTCATAATTTAAGATTTAGAATGGTGCTTAATATTTTTTAGAAGGAATTTATTCTCCACTCTTTCAGTTCGTAAAACCTATTCTACGGCTTCTACCCCTTCTTCTGTTTGTTCCACTTTCTTAATGGTACCATCTTCATTGTAGTACATATAATCTACCGTAATTGAACGTCTATAACTTCCTCCGGTTGGTAATACGCCATTATGGTAGAAGAAATAATCTTTTCCTTTGTACTCGATAATACCGGGATGAATGGTAAAACTATTGGGAGCGCTGTCTGCGAGTATTCCACGGTATTCCCAGGGTCCTTCTGGACTATCAGAGGTAGCATATTCAACTCTTTCGCGTTCTTCTCCTTTGCTGGCATATACTAAATAATACAGGCCTTTTCTTTTGTAAACCCAGGGACCTTCTATAAAATTCTTTGGGTTATAATATTGGATCTCCCCATCTAATTCAATCATATTATCTTTCAATTTTACCATTTTGAGACTACCATTGCCCCAATACATATAGGCCTGGCCATCATCGTCTACAAAAACTGAAGGATCTATATCATCCCAACCGTGTGGATTATCGGTGGTCATTTCATTATAAATTAAGGCTTCCCCTTTAGCATCCTTAAATGGGCCCAATGGGGAATCGGCAACTGCTACTCCTATTGCCGCACCCCCATTACTCCTGTCATCATCTTTATGAAATGTAGAGACATAGAAATAAAATTTACCGTCTCTTTCTGCAACCTCAGCAGCATAGGCATCCCCGGTTGCCCAGGAGAAATCTTTTGGCGAGAGTTTTGGTCCGTGATTTTTCCAATTTTTCATATCAGTCGAAGAAAAAACCAGCCAATCTTTCATTTCATAGTTGGTGGAAGATACTGAAGCCGTATCGTGACTGGTATATAAATAAACCGTATCGTCATAAACCAGCGGTGCGGGGTCTGCCGTAAAAACATCTGTAATAATGGGATTTTGAGCTTTTGTAAGCTGTGGTGCAAGCATTACCCCTAATCCTACCAATGCGAGCATTTTAATTTTTAGTTTCATAATTTTATTATTTATCGGTTAAAGTCATTTTTTAATATTTAATGTATACTGTTCTCCTTCAGAAGTTTTTAAATCGTATTCATAAACCTTCTGAATTTCAACCGGATTTAAATCAGATTCTTCTGAAATAAGCGGTTGCTTAATTTCCGGGAGATTATAGAATTTATTAGTGTTATCCCCTTTGGCTTCTTCCAAACCTTCTCCTTCCAACGGGCTATATGACCGAATCCTAACCACACCTCCTAATTCAGATTTAATACGAATATTCCCTGGCTTATTATTCTTCCATTCAATATCTACTTCAAAACCTCCACGAGCTCTTAAACCTGAAACTTTTCCTTTACTCCAGTCTGCAGGTAATGCAGGCAGAATATGAATGGCGCCATCGTGACTCTGTAAAAGCATTTCGGCAATCCCGGCTGTGCAACCAAAATTTCCATCTATCTGAAATGGAGGATGCGCATCAAAAAGGTTGGGATAAGTACCGCCTTGTTCGCTATGGCCTTCCTGCATCGAAGGGGTTAACTGGTCTTTTATTAATTTAAGCGCGTGATCACCGTCAAGTAATCTCGCCCACAGGTTCACCTTCCAGCCCATTGACCATCCGGTAGATTCATCTCCCCGGGCTACTAAAGAAGTTTTTGCAGCTTCAAATAATTCCGGATTCCGGTATGGGGAAATTTGGTTTGAAGGATAAAGTCCGTATAAATGAGATACGTGCCTGTGATCGCTGCTAGGATCATCCCAATCTTTTATCCACTCCTGCAATTGTCCCCAACTGCCAATTTGCATTGGTGGTAATTGCTGAAGTTTTTCATTTAATTCGACTATAAAATCTTCATCATCTCCAAGTATTTCCGCGGCTTTGGCTGTTCTTGAGAAAAGATCGAAAATTAGCTGATTATCCATCGTAGCTCCATAAGATAAAGATGAGCCTGGATGTGCGGTTGGGGCGTGTTCCGGGGAAATAGAAGGTGAGACTACAAGCCAGTTATTTTCAGGTTCCCTGATCATAAAATCTAAATAGAATTTTGAAGCCTCTTTTACTATTGGGTACACAGATCCCAAAAATTCCTTATCTCCTGAAAAATCATATTTATCGAATAAATGCTGGGAAAGCCAAACCCCTCCCATTGGCCACATTCCCCAATAGGAACCGTCAATCGCACCCGTCATTCGCCAAATGTCCGTATTATGATGCATCACCCAGCCATCTGCGCCGTACATATCTTTGGCAGTCTTTCTTCCGACTTCTGAAAGCTCTTTTACCATTTGGATCAATGGCGCGTGAAATTCCGGCAGATTGGTGATCTCCGCCGGCCAGTAATTCATTTCGGCATTGATATTTACGGTGTATTTACTGTCCCAGGCGGGAGTTAACTGATCATTCCAGATTCCCTGCAGGTTAGCCGGTTGGGTTCCCGGCCGGGAAGAGGTAATTAAAAGATAGCGTCCAAACTGGAAGTAAAGGGAAACAAGGGCTGGATCATTTCCGGTTTTGAAATTTTTGATCCTCTCATCGGTGGGTAGCTTCGCAGCTTCCGTTTCACCTAAATCAAGGGACACCCGGTTGAAATAAGTTTGATAATCTTGAAGGTGGGTTTTGTAAATCTCTGCTGACTCCTTTCTTTCTATTGCTGATAGATATTCTTCTGCTTTTGCTTCCTCATCAATACTGAGATTTTTATAGTTTTTAAAATTAGAAGCGATGGAAATATACAGTGTAGCACTGTTTGCATCCTGAATTTTAAGAGATTTATTTTCTGAAGTTATTTTACCGCTTTCAGTCTGAATTTTAGTGATCGCCAGGAATTCAACTTTGCCTTCTATTCCTTCAAAATCGCTGGTTTTACCGTGTAGTTTTAACGTCTCATTTTCCGCTGAAACTTGAGCTCCGCCGGGGCGGTCCATCATAGCTGTGAAATTTAAAGCTCCGGGTTTATCTGCCGTAATTTGTACTACGATCACCTGATCGGGATGGGAAGTGAAGACTTTTGTTTCGTAGCCTACACCTCCAACTCTATAGCGGGTTGTGGTAACTGCAGTTTCCAGATCCAGTTCCCGGTAATATTCAGTATATTTTTTGTGATTCGGAAAAGATAATTTCAGGTTCCCAGCGGTTTGATAAGGCATTCCGTGGGAACTTTTGCTTATGAAATGTTGATTGACAAGCTCCTGTGCTTCTGCGCTTTTTCCTTCAAACAGAAGCTTCTGCACTTCGGGTAAATATTTTTTGGCTTCAGGATTATCATTCCGGTTAGGTTGTCCTGCCCAGATAGTATTTTCATTTAACTGAACAACCTCTTCCTGCGGATCTCCATAAACCATTGCACCCAATCGCCCATTTCCTACGGGAAGTGCCTCTACCCATTTTTCAGCAGGCTCGTTATACCAGAGTTTTAATTGGGAATCCTGACTCCAGGATTGAAAAGGTGAAATCAAAAACAGTATTCCCAGCAATACGGAAAATCCAATACTGGAATAACTATTTGTTGAAATTTTGATCTTACCAATTCCCATATCTTCTATTTTTCAAATTGAACCCAGTCTACCTCAACCCCATCACCGCTTTTAAGTTGCACTATCAGATCCTGAACAGCGGTTGCCCCAGATTTAACCGGAGCCGAAAAAACCTCCCAATTACCACCTTTTTGGATGGTAACTTCAGCAATCTCCTGTGCTTTCTCACCGGTCAATTTCAGCGCAATAGTGGCGCCCGTTAAAGATCTTGCCTTGATTTTGACATTTTTGGGACCTTTAGCACCAAAATCTATCCGGTTATACTTCACCCAGGCATCAGGTTTATTTAATACCACTTTCCAACCTTGAAAAGGATCAAGCCGGTCTAAAAACACTGAAGCAGCTCCATAGTTGCCTTTCGCGCTATATCGGTCTATCTGAATTTCAGAAGTACTGGAGGTAATTCCCACTCCGCGTTTGGTTGGAATCACTTTTTTGATGTTTCCATTCTCTTCAAAGAACAAACTATCGGCACGAATGGAACGGTTTTTATCGAAATCGGGTGAAAGGTCATTATCGTGATAAAATAAGTACCATTGATCCTTATAATTCACGATGGAATGATGATTGGTCCAGGTACCCGAAGCAGATTCGTCCATAATTACACCCTGGTGAGTAAAAGGTCCCATCGGATTATCAGAAGTTCCATATTCCAGTCTTTCAATATTATTGGCAACGTGCGGATAAGTCATATAATAGGTGCCATTTCTTTCAAAAACAAAAGGCCCTTCAATATGCCCTTTTTGAGGGATCTCCTCAAAGGTCTTTATTTCTGAATCCAGCTCCAGCATATTATCCTTCAGTTTTGCGCCATAAATTTTTCCACGGGACCAGTACAAATAAGCCTGCCCGTCTTTATCAATAAAAACATTGGGATCTATACCTTCTACGCCCTGAATATGGTTTGGCTGTGGCTTATAAGGTCCTTCAGGTTTGTCGGCGACTGCTACGCCGATTGAAAAACCCTTTTCCCCATCTCCGGCATCTTTGAGCCTGGTGGGAAAATAGAAGTAAAATTTGCCATTTTCGGATACCGCATCAGGCGCCCACATACTGTAAGCCTTGGGATCGGCCCAGGGAACATCTTTTTGATCCAGAATTTTCCCGTGGTCTGTCCATTCGGTAAGATTTTCCGAAGAAAACACGTGGTAATCGGCCATATTAAACCATTCGGCACGGCCTTCGCCTTCCGGCGGCACAATATCGTGGGAAGGAAATACATAGAGCTTTCCGTTAAATACCCTTGCTGTAGGATCTGCAGTAAACTGATCCATAATTAGCGGATTTTGTGCAAAAGCATTTACTGATAGGAAAAATACAATCAGACTAAGAGATATCGTTTTCGGGATATTTAAATTTTTCATTTTAATTATTTTTTTGAGCTTCAATTTTAAAGAAATCGAAATCTAAGTGACCACCTGCTTCTTTTGTAGCGTAGTTGAACAACGCAAACCTGTAGCCCATAAAGTGGGGAAGCGTATAAGACATTTTAAGTTCGTTGCCTATAACCTCCCAGTTTTCACCATCAAGGCTGTAGTAAAATTCTGCTGTATCTTTCCTGTCTTGAAAATCACCAACGGCCTTAAGGTAAAGCTCCTCCTGATTCAATGGAATACTTTCCACCTCAACAGGTTCTTCGGAAGCTCCATTGACCATTATAATGTGCTTCCCATTATTTAGCATTTTAGCTCCTACAAATCCAAAATTCTTCTGAAGCAATCCCAGCCCGGCATAATCTCCTTTCTTCATTCCGGAAAGATCAACTTTTGTAACTGCATAACTCTTCGGACCAATAGCTCTTTGGGTAAGTGTATTTCGGGTATTTAAAAAGGACGTATCTACCCTGTCTGTAGTTAACCTGAGATAGCCTTCGCGGTTTTTCACTGACCAGTAATCATTCTGCGGATTGTGATTCCACTGCCAGACCAGATGCAAATCTTTGTCTCCCGATTTTCTACTAAAATCATCTGAAGCCACAATTCCCGGGATCCATCCTTTATTTGCTGGCAGATTCAGGGTTTCAGGCACCTTGCCATTTTCACCTAAAACAGGCCAGCCGTTTTCCCATTTTACAGGAACCAGATAAGGAATTCGCCCTACTGCACCATAATCCCTGAATAAATAGGCAAACCAATCCCCTTCAGGAGTATCAATTAAACCACCCTGTGCCACGCCTTTATCCTGAAAAGCGAGTTTTCCTTCGTAAGGTCCGGTAATTTTATCGGCACGATGAATAATCACAGTTCTCATCCCGTCTCTTGGCCACGCGATGTTGAATAGATAATACTTACCGTTGGCCTTAAATATTTGAGATCCTTCCGCAGGAAGAATATAGTTGGATCCAATAGGTTCAGTAGCGTTTTCAATTAGAACTCTTTCTGTACCTTCCTTTACTCCTGAAAGATCTTCTTTAAGTTCAACTATATTAAGTTTACCTCCACCCCATATGAGGTAAGTCTTTCCATCGTCATCAAAAAATAAAGTATTATCGTGCAGAGATGGGGTAAAAGAAATCTCTTCAAAAGAACCATTTTCAATATCTTTTGTTTTGAAAATATAAGTTTTTCCTGTGGTGCTCGAAAAAGTGGAAACGTAAAAAGTATCATTATGGTACCGAAGGCTGCTTGCCCAGGATCCTCTCCCATATGCATTTTCCCCATTCTCCATATTCAGGGCATCTGTATCCCCCAAAGTATCGTACGCATAATTCACTATTTCCCAGTTCACCAAATCTTTGGATTTCATAATTGGTACCCCGGGATTCATATGCATCGTAGTGCTGCTCATATAATAGGTGTCATCAACCCTAATGATGGAAGCATCGGGAACATCGGCGTGGATTATAGGATTTTGAGCCTGCTGTTGTGCAACGACTGAATTTCCTAAAAACAGGCTTAAAATTATAATGAGGAGATTTCTCTTTTTCATATTCTTTATTTGAAATAGGGTTTGGCAAATTCTATAAAATACGGCCAGTTAGGGACTACGGTATGACCGCCTTCGTGTATTCTAAAAACGAGTTTACCTTCAGATAAAAACTCCCCAACTTGAGGAAATTCAGTTTTTGACAGTGCTTTTTCATCATAGATTTCATAAGCATGACTCGCGTGGACTCCGGCTAAAAACATCCCTTTGGCGTCTATCCAATTCCCTTCAACTTTAGGATCTCCGCTGCTGATAAAAACCGGACGCGGCGCTGCAAGCGCAATTAAATGATGTGCATCTACCGGAAGATCATTTACGTTTAAAGGACCGCCGTATTTTATAAAATTGGGAGCAAACCAGTGATATTGGGAAGTGGAGACCAAATTCTCTACCTGTTCTCCAAAATTCCTTCTCAATATTTTAGTACCACCTGCACCGGCAGAACCTATGAATCCAACAGCAAATCGATCATCGTAGGCCATAGTGACCATTGCAGCTTTCCCGTAGCGGGAAAGTCCTTCTATAGCCACTTTTGTTGAATCAACTTTTGAATGATTTTCAAAATAATCAAGCGCACGGCCGGCACCCCAGGCCCAGGCTCTCAAAGCGCCCCAATCATCTAATTTCCTTGGTTCGCCTTTATTTACCAGACCAATGATTCCTTCCCGAAGTCCGGCGCCATTATCGGCTTGATAACTTGTGGGAATCAGACTGGCATAGCCCCAGTTTTGAGCCAGTAATTGTTCCTGCCAGGGTTTTTCCTGGTCGGGCTCAGGAAAAAACCCAGCCGGGAAATTCCAGTCGAATTTCAAGATTACCGGCACTTTTTTATCTGTATTTTTTGGAAGGGTCAGCGTCATTTCAATTTCAACCTCGATCTCTGGGTAAGCAGAGTTATCTACCACTCCCAAAAGTTCCTCAACCTGCACCGGGTATTCGCCAATAATTGAATCTTTTCTGGAAACAACTTTCCAGTTTACATCTGGAACATTTTCCGGGAATTGTCCATAAACTTCAGCATTAAAATCTTCTTTGATCTCCTGCCTGCGCTTTTCCCATTCAGAAACTGAAGTGACTTTTGATCCATCTTTAAAAACCAAAAGTTCGGGTAAGCTGTAATCTGCAACTTTAGATTCATCGGAATTGGCTGCATTAGGATCGTTCGGATTTCCCGAAGGTCCGTGCCGCAAGGATTCTATTCCTAATTCCTTCAGCATTAACTTATGATCCTGCGCACTTAGACGATAAATACTGTCCCGCTCCTGCTGAGAAAACTGCGCCATCGATTGATTGACACAGCTAAAAAAAACGATAATGACAAATAATTGTTTCATTTTAAATATTTTACAGGAGGAGGAACCTGTGCTAATTTGTAATCACAAATCCGCCCTGAGGTTGGATGGTCACTTCAAATTTTCCTCTTTTTTGTTTGATTTCTTTCTTTTCAGTTTTCCCCTTTTTGGAATCATTAATAATACTGAATTTATTTCCTTTAAGTTCCGGAAGGGAGAAGCTTACTTTCTTTGCTTCTTTTGAAGAATTGATTCCGGCGATGTACCATTGATCTCCATGCCTTCTTGCTATTACGCTGTATTCTCCGGGATATCCTTCAACAAAAAAGGTTTCATCCCAAGTGGTAGGGACATTTTTCATAAAATCTATGGCAAAATCCGGAGCGTCTTCCAAATTATTTGGCGTTAGTGCGAAGAATTGAACCGGCGTCTGAAATAAAACTGCCGTTGCCAGTTGAAAGGCATCGGAAGTTTTCCTAACATTTCCGCCGTCATTGGTTCGGTTGTAGCGTTCGTTTAGAACAGTACCCCCAAAATCCATACTCCCCACCGTGTTCCTTATAAACGGATGAATAGCAGCACTTCGGGCTTCCTGGTCGTTTGCATACTGACTGAACATCAAATTTTCGGAAGCAAGAACCGCTTCAGTACTTATAAAATTAGGATATATTATCTCCCAGCCTCTGGGTAAAGTAGCGCCGTGAAAGATCATCATCAAGCCGTGATCATTGGCATCGGACATAATATCCTCGTAAAGCTGAATGGTCTCTTGCTTATCACCACCCATAAAGTCGACTTTTAGACCTTTAACCCCATTTTCCTGCAGCCACTGCATTTCCTGTTTGCGGGAGGTAGCCCGGTGCATTTTATTTCGCGGCGTCATAGGCGCGTCGTTGGCAACGCCGTTGGAGTTGTACCACAAGAAAACATCCACGTTTTTGCTCCTGGCGTACTCAATCAATTCTTCCATCCTGTCGTACCCAATATTCTGGTCCCAAAGTGCGTCAATCAGGATGTATTCATAACCCATCTCAGCAGCAAAATCGATGTAAGTTACCTGGTCGTCATAATTCATACTTGCATCCTGCCACATAATCCAGCTCCATACGCCGCGCCCGAATTTATAATTCTGAGAGGCCTCGTAAAGCGGCTCCACCACATCAAAAGGAATGGTGGTTTCTACTATTGCTTTTAAACTTTCTCCAATGGTAATGGTTCTCCAGGGCGTATTAAAAGGAAGGGATATTGCGGCTCCAGTTGATCCAAAATCATTGTTTTCAGTACTGTCGGGAAAAGCAATCGTATATTCCCCTTGAGCATTTGGATCACTTAGATGAGCCCCCACATAGGTGCCGTCCACTCCTGTTTCAGAGAGTAGGACCCAATGATCTTCAGTTTTAAATAAACCCGGAAAAGTATATCCGAGAGTATTTGCAGAGGCTTTGGTAATCTCCTGATCTAGATAATAGCCCTCTTCGTAACTAGGCTTGGTGCGCTGAAAACCTACCATAGATTTGGACTGAGGTGTAAGGAAACTTTTTGCTGTATTTGGGAAATTAAATCCTGTAAATTCTTTAGTGACCACGTGGGCTATGGTGTCGCTGTATTTTTGAAGATGGTATCTAAACGCAATGTCATTATTACTCACCCGGAAAATTACATCCATTTTTTGCCCTTTTTGAGTGGTAAAAGTGGCGGTTAGTTCCTGTGCGTTATAATTGATTTCTGAATCTTTAAGTTTTTTAGATTCATAACTCTTTTCTACGGTAGTGGTTTTACTCCCTTCAAAACTTAAACCTTCAGAATAATCTGCAATATTTGTTTTTAGTCCCAGTCGGGATTTTTCCAGCACCACTTCATTATTATAAAAAACAGAATAGGTTGGTATTCCTGCTTCCAGATTAACTTCTAATCTTACAGCATCATCGGGACTCTGGATGGTTGCTTCCTGCGCAACAACAAAGGGAAAAATTCCTAACAGGCAGATAAATAAAAAGACTTTTTTCATTTCTAATTTTAAATTTTGTAGGGTTATTTTGCTGCAGCCAGTTCTATAAGTTCCTTCACAACAGGTTTTGGATTATTTTCACGATCAAATAGCAACGGATAATCGGTTCTTCCCCTCACCGGCCAGTTATTCTTCCAGGAATTTCCATCGTTCACTCCCCAAAGGGCAACCCTTTCAATTTTATCCTGATGTTTTAAGAACAGTGCAAAAAATTCTACATATCTCTTTGTGAATTGTTGCTCCACATCGACTGGCAGACCCTTAGGAAATGGATTCATTTTATCTTCATACTCATAATTATCTGAGATTTCAGCCCCGGCATCGCCCCAAGGGGAAGGTAAAACACTAAGATCTAATTCAGTGATCATCACTTTCCCAAGGCTTCCATATGCTTCCAGGCTTTCTTCAAATTCACGAATATCGGGATGGTTTAATCCAATATGTCCCTGCATTCCTATCCCGTGTACGGTAATTCCTTCCTTTTGAAGCTTTTCTACCATTCTCACTACCCCAGCACGCTTTCCTGGTACTGCCATAGAATAATCATTGTAATAAAGCTGGGCTTCGGGATCGGCTTCGTGTGCAAATTCAAAGGCCAGTTTTATAAAATCTTCACCTAAAATTTGATAGAACTTGCTATTCCTATAATTCCCGTCATCTTCTATAGCCTCATTAACCACATCCCAGGAATGAATTCTGCCTTTATACCTGCCCACCACGGTATGAATATGATCTTTCATTCTTTGGGTAAGCACTTCTTTAGACACCGTATTTCCATCTTTATCTACAAAAAACCAGTCAGGAGCCTGGGAATGCCATATCAAGGTGTGCCCGTGGATATGCATATTATTTTCTTCGCCTATTTTCACAAATTCATCGGCAAGTTCAAAATTGAACTCCCCTTCTTTCGGTTGAATACGGGCACTTTTCATAATGTTTTCGGCAACAATAGAATTAAAATTCTCTGTTGCCACTTTAAGTTCTTCAGGCTGCCTTCCCATAATTTGCCAGGCATTCAGAGTTGTTCCAATATGAAAATTATCCTGGAAAGTAGTTTTTAAACTC
>Ga0207891_1000626_pt1 | contig 22027 bp, 20 predicted proteins | sample LinPmetageLP50_FD_184061 | JGI IMG/M metagenome (GOLD analysis project Ga0207891, IMG submission 184061) | Marine viral communities from the Pacific Ocean - LP-50 (SPAdes) | ecosystem: Environmental > Aquatic > Marine > Oceanic | place: Pacific Ocean | collected 2011-08-27 | reverse complement strand
CTGTGTTCATTAATACGTAACGGCTTGCGTTCCACAATTTATTACAGAAGTTACGGTAACCTTCAAGACGGTTCATATCCCAGTTGATATCACGACCGGTTGATGCCATGGCAGCTAAAGTAAAGCGTAGTGCGTCGGTACCGTGTGCTTCAATACCGTTTGCAAATACTTTGCGGGTATCTTTTTCAATTTTAGCGGCAAGTTTAGGCTGCATCATGTTACCAGTACGCTTTTGTACTAAGTCTTCAAGGCCAATGCCATCAATCATGTCTAGTGGGTCAAGTACGTTACCTTTTGACTTAGACATTTTGTCGCCGTTATCGTCACGTATTAGGCCAGTAACATACACTGTTTTAAACGGCACTTGTGGTTTGCCGTTTTCATCCTTTATAAAGTGCAGCGTCATCATGATCATGCGCGCAACCCAGAAAAAGATAATGTCAAAACCCGTTACCAACACGTCAGACGGGTGGAAGGTTTTTAAATCATCGGTGTTTTCAGGCCAACCTTGCGTTGAGAACGTCCAAAGCGCAGATGAGAACCACGTATCTAGTACATCTTCGTCTTGGCTAAGTGCTACGCTATCTGCAATGTTGTTGTCGCGGCGTACTTCAGCTTCATCTCGGCCAACGTATACATTGCCTTCGCTGTCGTACCAAGCAGGAATACGGTGACCCCACCAAAGTTGACGTGAAATACACCAATCTTGTACGTCGTTCATCCACGAAAAGTACATGTTTTCGTATTGCTTAGGCACAAATTGAATGTCGCCGTTTTTAACTGCATCTTTAGCAGGTTCTGCAAGTGGCGCAACTCGTACATACCATTGGTCGGTAAGTAGTGGCTCAATAACCACACCTGAGCGGTCACCGTAAGGAACAGTTAGGCCGTGGTCTTCAATTTTTTCAAGTAGGCCAAGTTCTTCAAATTCAGCGATAATCGCTTTACGCGCAGCAAAACGGTCAAGGCCATGAAAGCGCTCAGGAATTGGCGCATCAAGTTCAAGCTCTTTGCCATCAAAGGTATAAGTTTCACCTTGAGTTAAAATAGCGGCGTCTTTATCGAAAATATTGATCATTGGCATTTTGTGACGCTTGCCAACTTCGTTATCGTTAAAGTCGTGCGCAGGGGTGATTTTTACACAACCCGTGCCTTTGTCTTTATCGGCGTGTTCGTCAGCAACAATGGTGATACGACGATTAACAATAGGTAATAAAATGTCTTTACCAATTAAATCTGTGTAGCGCTCGTCATCTGGGTTTACTGCAACACCTGAGTCGCCTAGCATAGTTTCTGGACGAGTTGTGGCTACTACAATGTAGTCTTTACCGTCTTGTGTTTTAACGCCATCGGCTAGTGGGTAACGTAAGTTCCACATGTGGCCTTGTTTGTCTTTGTTTTCTACTTCAAGGTCTGAAATTGCCGTGTGTAATTTTGGATCCCAGTTTACTAGGCGTTTACCACGGTAAATTAGGTTTTCTTTATGAAGGCGAACAAATACCTCTTTAACCGCTTCAGATAAACCATCGTCCATTGTAAAACGTTCACGGTCCCAATCAACCGATGCGCCAAGGCGACGTAATTGCTTAGTGATTGTGCCGCCCGATTCGTTTTTCCACTCCCAGATTTTATTAATAAAATCTTCACGGCCTAAATCGTGGCGTGTTTTACCTTCTTCAGCGTGCAGTTTACGCTCAACCAACATTTGTGTTGCAATGCCTGCGTGGTCAGTACCTACTTGCCATAACGTGTTGTTACCTTGCATACGTTTAAAGCGCGTGAGGGTATCCATTATTGTATCTTGGAAAGCGTGGCCCATGTGTAAGCTACCCGTGACATTTGGCGGCGGGATCATAATAGAATACGGTACGCCTTGGCCAGATGGCTTAAAGTAGCCTTTTTGTTCCCAGTCTTGATATAGAGACTGTTCAATATCTTGCGGATTGTAGGTTTTATCCATTACACAGAACCTTAAATAAGTACTTAAATTAGTTGGTTAGTTTGCCTGAGTGGCTAGCTATTAATATCTTGCGTGGTGAGATTGGCACCGAGTTGGCGTAGCTTTTTAAAACGCTCGCGGGCTGCTTGTTTAGCAACAGGTTCTACGGGGACAAAATCAAAAACTTGGTTAAATCGGCGAATGTAATCAGGTAGCTGAGTGGCCAAGTTTATTAAAACTTTTCGGTTGCCAACAGGTGGCGTAATACCAATTTCAACAGGGGCTCCGCCTTTAGGGCCTTCACCTTGTAAGTTGTGTGGTACAAAACTGTCTGGGTCGAATGCCCAAATAATTTCATCAATGGCACAGGCTTCATCGTTATCGTTTACACAAATAAATACACGTTGCCCATTACGATACTGATCGGCCGCTATTTGTGCAGCCAAAGCAAAATGATCATCAGCCTGGGCTTTAGACTCATCTTGTTGCTTTAGAACGAAAAATTTAGCGTTCATGTTCATTGTATCGGGCTTTCCCATGACATTGAATGTGTACTAGGTTAATACACATAAATTAAGAGGCAGATTTTGCCATATAACGGGGTTTGCTTCAATTAATACACAAATAAATAAGGCGCCTAGTGGCGCCTTATTTTGAACTAAACAGGTAATTAATCGTGTGCTGCTTCGCTTACACCCGCTCTGTTCAATAAATACTGAGTTAGCATAGGAACAGGGCGCCCTGTTGCGCCTTTATTTGCACCACTTCGCCATGCAGTACCCGCTACATCTAAATGCGCCCAATTATATTTTTTGGTGAACTTAGATAAAAAACACGCTGCTGTAATTGTGCCTGCCGCGCGCCCACCTAAGTTAGTAAAATCAGCAAATGGGCTTTCTAGCTGGTCTTGATAATCGTCCCATAGTGGCAGCTGCCATGCACGGTCGCCACTTTGCTCAGACGCTTTCAATAAGTCGTGGGCAAGGGGGTTATGGTTTGCAAGCAAACCTGTTGCATGAGCACCTAATGCAACAATACATGCACCTGTAAGGGTGGCTACATCTATAACGGTATCAGGGTCAAAACGCTCCACGTAGGTTAACGCATCACATAATACTAAACGACCTTCAGCATCGGTATTAAGTACTTCAACCGTTTGCCCCGACATCGTTGTTAAAATATCACCTGGTCGGTAAGCATTTGAACTTGGCATGTTTTCACAACCAGCTAAAATACCTATTACGTTTATAGGTAATTGCATTTGTGCCAAAGCGCGCATTGCACCTATAACACCTGCAGCACCGCCCATATCGTATTTCATTTCATCCATGGCTTCGCCAGGTTTAATTGAAATACCGCCTGAGTCAAAGGTTAAACCTTTACCAACTAATACAATTGGCGCTTGCTCGTCGCTTGCACCTTTGTAGTTAATAACCGACATAACAGATTCGTTATCACTGCCACGGCCAACCGCTAAGTATGAGTTCATACCCAGCTCAGCCATTTTTTCTTCGCCAATAATATCAACGGTGATGTTATCAAAATTAGTAGCAAGCTCTTGCGCTTGTTCGCCTAAATACGCTGGGTTACAAATGTTGGGTGGCATGTTGGCAACGTCTTTACACAACTTGCTGCCAGCAGCGATAGCTAAACCGTGCTCAATCGCACTTTCACCAATAGTGAGTTCGCGGCGCGTGGGTACGTTAAATACAATTTTACGAAGTGGACGACGCGGGTCTACTTTTTTACTTTTAAGTTGATTAAACGTGTATAAGCAATCTTGCGTTGTTTCAACGGCTTGGCGTACTTTCCAATAAGTATCTCGGCCTTTTACGTGTTGCTCTGTTAAAAAGCATACCGCTTCCATTGAGCCTGTATCGTTTAAGGTATTTATTGTTTTAGAGATAATTTGTTTGTATTGCTTGTCATCAAGCTCGCGCTCTTTACCGCAACCTACAAGCAAAATACGCTCGCTTAACACGTTAGGGACATGGTGCAATAATAAAACTTGGCCAGGTTTACCCTCTAGGTCGCCACGGCGAAGTAAATTTGAAATATAACCATCACTGATTTTATCGAGTTGTTCACCAATGGGGGATAACCTGCGTGGTTCGTACACGCCAACGACAATACATGCGCTGCGTTGTTTTTCTGGGCTACCACTTTTTACGCTAAATTCCATTGTTGCTCCTGGTTGTGAGTCATTTAAGCTAATAAATAAGGCCAAAAATAATATTTTCTAGTCTTAGTAGCTAAGCTTATGTAGAGATAATACTCATTTTAGCTGATTTTTACCGACTCTTACTGTGTAATTGAACTTTATATGCTTAAGGGCTACTAATGCAACATTATATCTTGCACTTAGGTAGGATAATTAATTTTGATGGCTTATAATAATAGCCTATTTGTCGGTATAAACTGTGCAAAATAGCTATTTAACTATTCGACACTCACTATTGTAGTGAAATACTAAGTTTAACAGGGGCGAGCATTGCTTATTTTTCGTTATTTGACCGCAGAGGTTTTAAAATCGCAGGTCGCCGTATTTTTAACTTTAATGACCATTTTTTTATCACAAAAGCTGGTGGTTATTTTAGGTGACGCATCAGAGGGAAGCATTCCTGCTCAATTAGTGCTGTCGATGATTGCGTTAAAGTTACCACAACTTGCCTCGTTAATTCTTCCATTGAGTATATTTTTAGGCATTATTTTAGCGTACAGCCGTATTTACGCCGACAGCGAAATGACGGTATTAAAAGCGTGTGGTGTGAGTGAATGGTATGTAGTGCGTGTAACTTTAATATCAAGCGCAGGTTTAGCGCTTTTGGCTGGCGCATTAACTATGTACCTAGCACCGTGGGCCAGTGAGCAAGAGTATCAATTAAAAGAACAAGCTAAAGCTGACGCTGGGCTGTCAGCATTAAGAGCCGGTCGTTTCCAAGAAACAGGGAACGAAAAAGCCGTGGTGTTTATTCATAATATTGAAAATGGTGGCAAAGAGCTAAACAAAGTGTTTGTTGCACAGCTACCAAATAGTGATAACGATGAATTAGCTCGACTAGTATACGCAGAGCAAGGCGTGGTAATTGAAGCGCAAAACGGTGAGCAACAGTTAGTGTTAACCGATGGGAAACGATACGAAACCGACGCAACAACACCAGCATTAAACCTGACCGAGTTTGATGGTTACAGTGTGCAAATTCGTGAACAAGAAATAGAACACCAACGCCGTAAGTTAGAAGCTGTGCCGACTAATCAGTTGCTTGCTATTAATACGCCTGAGTCTATTGCTCAATGGCAGTGGCGTATCGCTATTCCTCTTTCTATTCCGCTGCTTACTTTACTAGCAGTGCCGTTAAGTGTGGTTAATCCTCGCCAAGGCAAATTTGCTAAATTGGTACCCGCTATAAGTTTGTATCTTGGGTATTTTATTTTATTAAATGCCGCAAAATTCGCGATAGAAGATGGCAAAATACCGCCGTCAATTGGGCTTTGGTGGATTCACTTGAGTGCCTTATTTATTGGTGGCTTATTAATTATTAAAGGCCGCCCAATAGGCGCTTTGCTTAAAGCTGTTGTCACTAAGCGGGAGTTAAGCTCATGATGAAAACACTCGACTGGTATTTAGGCCGCAGCATCTTACAAACAACAGGCTTTGCTTTGTTGGTTTTAGTTGGCATCAGTACCCTAATTAAATTTATTGAACAGTTAAAATCGGTAGGGCGTGGTAGTTACGATTTGATTACCGCCATGCTGTATACGCTGTACAGTATTCCTGGTGATTTAGTGGTGTTTTTCCCTATGGCTGCGCTCATTGGGGGCTTAACAGGGCTTGGTGCGCTTGCTTCAAATAGTGAATTAGTGGTTATGCAAGCAGCGGGTATGTCGCGGTTGCAAATTATTGGTTCGGTGATGAAAACCGCCATGTTTATGGCCATTTGTATGATGGCGCTTGGCGAATGGGGAGCACCAGAGGCACAGTTACGTGCAAAAGAAATGCGAAACCAAGCTATACATGGCGGAGATGTGTTTAGCGCACAAAAAGGGGTTTGGGCGAAAGATGGAAATAACTTCATAAATATAGAAGATGTGGATGAAAGCGGTAAGCTTAACGGTTTGCACATGTACTATTTTGATAGCTCACTTGAACTTACTCAAATTACTAAAGCTAAAGAGGCAATTAGCCGAAAAGATGGATGGCTTTTACGTGATGTAAACAAAGTAATTATTACGGATGAGTTAATTACTACTGAACTACACCCCGAAGAGTTTTACCCATCGCAACTAACCGCTGAAAAGTTAGGTGTTGTATCTGTAAAGCCAGAATCGCTGTCGTTTACAGGGCTATGGTCGTACTTAAGCTACTTAGAGCAAAATGAGCAAGATACCAGTACTTATGATCTTGCTCTTTGGCGAAAGTTTATGCAACCCGTGTCGGTTGCGGTTATGTTATTGGTTGCGCTTTCTTTTATATTTGGTCCATTACGCACTGTAACTATGGGCGCACGAATAATTATGGGTGTTGTAACAGGCATTGTATTTCATTTAACAAACGAGATATTTGGTCCTGTGGTAATGGTTTACCAAATACCTGCCATAATTGGCGCCGTGCTGCCTAGTGTTATTTTTATAGGCTTTGCGACCTACTTAATGAATAAACGGGTATAAGCGATTATATCTAAAAATAAAAAAGGGTGACTAGTAAGTCACCCTTTTTTGTTTTTAGAGGTTTTATTACTGTGTATATATTAATCGAGCTCGCGGTATATACGTTTGTTCTCTTCTTTTGAAAGAGCAACAACCTCTGTTTTAGATAAGTAATCTTGTAACGCTTTTTTGTTTTTAAAATCAACTAACACAACTAAGTTACCTAAACCAAGTAACGCGCTCATGCAGCGAATAACTGATTGCGACCAACTAATTAAATTGCCATCGTTAGTTTGTACTCTTAATCGCCACGCTCGCATACCAATTGTTTGACCACTTTTGGTCCAAAAGTAACTAAAAAATATAACATTTACGCCCACAAACAACGCACTGCGAATGCCATCTAGTAAAGGTGAATTTTCTATAAATGCAGCAGGGTCTTGACCTTCGGTTTGTTCAATAAGGCCCGTAGAAATTAAAACTTGAATTGCAGCAAAGTACAAAATAGCGGTTAGCATAGATAATGAAATGACGACTAAAGAGTCGTATATTAGCGACGCAAAACGGCGCCAAAAACCAGCACGTGGAAACTCACCCGACATAAAAATACTCTCACTGTTAATGTGTGGCTAGTTTAGCAAAAAAGCGCAAAAATACTAAGCGCTATAGTATGTTGGTATCATTTAACTATTGGTTTAAATAATATCTGTATTTTTAAAGTGCTTTATTTACATGACGCTTTAATTTTTTAAATGTTAAGAGTTGCCTAAATGTTAAGCGGTTGATCATGCTTATGTAATAAAAGGCTTGCTGCTAACCCTATTGTTTGTATAATGCTTGGCATAGAGACGAAGGCACATAAATAATCCTAAGCTCTAAAGTGGTTTTTCTTTATCTTCTCGTGTTTAGAAGGTTAAAGAAAAATGATGCCAGCGTGATGAAATTGGTAGACATGGGGGATTCAAAATCCCCTTCCGAAAGGAGTGCCGGTTCGAGTCCGGCCGCTGGTACCACTTTTTATAACCTCTGCTAGATTTAGCAGAGGTTTTTTTATGTCTAAAATTTGTGATGACGGACTCGAGCGGCACTCAAGTGCGCTGCTATAAGTTAAGGTCCGGCCGCTGGGTGAGAGTAAACCGAAACGAAGTTTCGCAGTTATTCGAAGTGAGTTCATGGATGAACGATGGATGTAGCTTCATGGATGAATTAATTACTCTTTAATGGGGCTTTTACTTACAGGCTCGAGCGGCACTCAAGGTGATATTCTAAATAGTCATATCACTTTGCGTGGCTGTTTTTTCGTATTAGCTTTGTAAATGAATCAGAGGGCATAGGGCGGTACATAAAAAATCCTTGCGCCATTTCGCAGTGAGTCTTTGATACGTAATCAAGCGTTTCTTGATCCTCTATTCCCTCTGCAATAATAGCTAAATCTAAGTTATGACCAATATCGATAATACACTTGGCAATGGCAGCGCTTTGTTCATCAGTAATGACATTTTGTAAGAACGATTTGTCTATTTTTAAGTAATCGATAGGCAATAACTGTAAATAACTAAACGACGAGTAACCTTTACCAAAGTCATCCAATGCAAACGCAACACCATAGTGTTTGAGCTTATGCATGGTTTTACTCATCTTCTCTTTATTTTCCATAAAAATAGATTCAGTTAACTCAATAATTAATTGATCGCCACTAATTGATGAGTTTGAAATACTTTCAATAATGTAATCAATAAAATGTTCGTCCTGAAATTCAATAATTGATAGGTTAACTGCAAGCTTTAAAGGCGCGATGCCCTCTAGTTGCCATTGCTCTAATAGCGATATAGCCGAGCTAATAGCAAACTCACCTATTTTTTTTATTAGCCCAGTTGATTCAGCAATAGGAATAAATAAATCGGGCGGTATAGACTCTCCGCTAGCCGTAAACCAGCGCATCAACACTTCAGCTCCCAAAATCTGATTGCAGTCTAAACCTATTTTAGGTTGTAGGTATATTTCTAATTCTTGGTTGTTTATTGCTTTGCGAAGTTCGCGCTCAATATCCATTTGTTCACGCGCATGAGCTTCTAATTTCCTATGATAAAAACGGTAGGCATTTTTGCCATTATTTTTGGCGTCATACATCGCCATGTCGGCGTTACTAAGCAAGGAGTCGGGCGTAATACCATCTTGTGGATATAACGCAATTCCAATGCTTGATGATACATATTGAGGTCGACCATTTATAATAAATTCTTTACTTATTGTCTCTAACAACGCCTCGCACAAGTTTTCAATATTATTTTTTGACTTAACAAGCTCAACAAGAATTACAAACTCATCACCACCTATTCGGGCAAGTGTGTCTTGCTCTCTTAAACGGTGGTTAATACGCTCTACCATTTTGATTAGTAGTTCGTCGCCGCCTTTGTGGCCCTCAGTGTCGTTAACTCGCTTAAAGTTGTCTAGGTCTAAAAAGAGCACTGCGGTCATCGAATCATCGCGTCTTGCGAGTGTTAGTGAATGCTCAAGACGGTCCATAAATAATTGACGGTTTGCTAAACCAGTTAGGGCGTCATGGTAGGCTTGAAAATGAATGATTTCTTCATGTTCTTTTTCAACGCTGATATCACGAATACAAAATACACGACCAATAAGTTGGCCATTTTTAAGCTGAGGAAGTGAGCGGTAGCTATAATGCTTGTCGTCGATAGATTCAAACTCGCCACTCAATGCCTGTTTTGAGTCTGCTTTTAATTGCGCGATAATATCGGCGCTTTTGTTGCCTTTTTTTATTACTTTATCTATTTGGCTAAAGTAATTATATGCGTCTAAATTAAAGCGCTCGAAGAACTCTCTGGCCATTATATTGGCGCTCACAACGTTACCTTTTAGGTCTAGCACAGTAACTTGTTCGCCTATAGCGTCAAATGTTGCATTAAGCACGCTAATTGAGTGTTCTAATTGTTGCTGTGTATCAGAAAGCTCATTAAGTTGGTTTTTAAGTAAGTCATTACGTTCGTTTAATTCGTTAGACGTAATAAATAATGAGCGCTCTAAAATATTGATTTCGCGCTCATTCAGTTCATAAGCATCAGATACCCGCGATATAATATCGGCATACTCTTGAACAAAGCTTTCATCCACCTTACTACGTTTTAACTGGCGTGCTAACAGTTTATGCAACTTGTAAACCTCCTAGTCTTCACTTAATAAAGTCAGGGTCATGGTTTGATTATGTAAATGACATGGCCCCAGAGGTACGTGAGGCGATAACTCGCCGTAAGAGTAAAAGCCGGTTCTAGTGCAGTTTTCGGGAAGTAAGTCTGCAATTGTTTCAAGCTCTTCTTCAATTAATTGGTCGAGTATCATTCGTCGGCCAACACAACTCACTAAAAGCGCAAGACTAGGCTGGTTGCTGCCCATCATTTGTATGGCTGCTTCACCTGCCTGTTGTGCTCCATCAATCAGATTTTCGTAGTTTGCGCGCATTAGTTGGCATTTAGCCCCTTCAGGAAGATTACCTGCAAAGGTCATGCTTTTTTTATCTTCATCAATACTTAAAATGGTTCTGACTACGGATTGTTCTTCACCAACTTCTTGCATAGATAGCGGGAATAATAAAGCAGAGCTTGGCAGCCCGTCAGCGTATTCACCTAGCATCGTTTTGTACAAATCCAGTGAAGGACTGTGGTCTATTTCATAAAGGGTATTTTTAGTTGATTTGGTAATTTCGCGTATAGGGCCAAATGGTTTCCACCCGCCCATGGTGCCATGGCTAATATTTAACTTTTCGCCATAAAACCCAACAAGAACTACCAAGCCTTTAGTTACGTTATCATTGTGCCATACTATGGTTTCTTTAAAGCGAGCCTGATCACCCGCTAAGCCACCAGTTACAAGTACGTTTTTAGGTAATGCGCCAGTAATACTCTCAATGAGCTCGCTGCCATTTATAAGCTGTCCATCAGAAACAACAAACACATAACGTAAGCCATTATGATCTAATTGATTTACAAGTGCGGTGCCCAAAGAGCCTGAGTCGGCATAGTTACTAATGTTATCTGACTTGGCAACAACATGACTTTTCTCAAAGTGGACGGCGGTCAGCGCTATGCTTTCGTCGTGTATTTCACTACCTTGAATTTCTCCGCTGGTAGAGCACCCTAAGATTTCAGCCTCAGGGAAAGATGATTTTAATTGAGACAACATGTGTGATGTTGCCATGGCATGTCTGTCACCAAAAGCAAATACTAATGCAGCATCAGATTTTTTAGGTAGCGACGTTTGCCATTTGCCTTCTTTATAAATAGATTGAAAAGTGTTCATAATTTAAAGGCTTTCCCGCACAGCTATGTTATTAATAATATAGATTATAGGGTAAATGCAGGTAAATCCACATTTGTTACGTTTAATTAACGCTCTTTTGAAGTGCTTACCACTTTATATATTAAGTATTTAACCCTTTTAGATAGGAAATTAGGCTTAACATTTAAAAATTGATTTTTTGCTTAAATACAATGAAATCCAACTTAAATGTTTTAGCGTATAATGTAATTAAGTATCATGTTTACAACACGGTTTTAAGAACGTTCATATGACTCAGCTAAGTGCCAAACAAAATATTCAAGCAATTGTTAAAGCTATAAAAGCCGAAGAGGCAGTACTTCGCCAAAAATACCCTTTGCTTGCTCATCAAAATACCATTGGGCTTGTTATATTATTGCTCTCGTTGAGTGCTTTAATTGGTGTTGGGGTTTTGTATTACCTTGCCATTATACCTGCATGGGCTTGTATTATTTTGGCAGCTATGGCGGCTTCGATTTCTCACGAACTTGAGCATGATCTCATTCATAAACAGTATTTTAGTAACCAGCCTTTAATCCATAATTTTATGATGTTAACTGTGTGGTTGATGAGGCCAAACACCATTAGCCCATGGTATCGCCGCAAAATGCATTTACATCATCATAAAACATCAGGTACAAAGCAAGATCTCGAAGAACGCTTGGTGGGTAATGGTATTAAAAACCCATTTATGCGTGTGCTTGTTATTGTAGACGGTTTGCTTGGTTTAGTTATTAATGCCAAACGTTTTAGTAGAGAAATTAAAGGGTTTAGTTTTTTTAGCGTATTTAATGCGGGCTTTCCAGTAACAACTACATACTTCATTATTTTGTATAGCGTAATTATATTTCACACAGTTAACTTTTTTGTACCCATTGAAGCAAGCACTCCGGCACTAGCGTCAGAGGTTTTAAATGTGTTTGAATTTATGATGATTGTGTTAATTGTGCCTAATATAGTGCGTTCAAGCTCGCTTAATTTTGTCACATCAAGCATGCACTATTACGGTGGCGTGAATAATATGCTTGAGCAAACACACGTAATTACAAGCCGGTTATTTATGCCGTTTCACCTTTTTTGCTTCAATTTTGGTAAAACGCACACTATTCATCACTTTGTACCAAACCAACCTTTTTATTTACGCCAAATGTTAAGCAAAAAAATACTCGACGTAATGCGCCAGCATAATGTACGGTTTAATGATTTTAACAGCATTAAAAATGCAAACGCCTATAAAGCCCAAGCTAATTAATGCAAAAGCAATTTGAGCTTTATTTTTAAAACCAATCGTATTTGCGATTGGTTTTTTTTAATTACATTTACCAATTAAATTAAGTTTTAGTATCGCAGAGTAAATCTATGTCGTCTGTGCGATTTAAGGATAGTGCATTTAAAATGGTGTAGGCTATAACTCAACAGCACTTTTCGATAACACTAAATCGCTTGTTGGGCTTCATTAAAATAATAAAGGAAAACAGGATGAAAAAATCACTACTTTCAGTGGCATTAGGTTTTGCTGCACTTGGTACGTTTAACGCGCAGGCAAACCTTGATCAACACGTTAAAAATGTAGAGCAGCAGGTAATTGAATGGCGACGTGACTTTCACCAAAACCCTGAGCTTGGTAATCGCGAAACACGTACCGCAGGCATTGTGGCTAAACACTTAAAGTCGTTAGGTATGCAAGTACAAACCGATATTGCTTACACCGGTGTTGTGGGAATTTTAAAAGGCGCAAAGCCAGGCCCTACAGTAATGCTACGTGCTGATATGGATGCACTTCCTGTAACAGAAAAAACAAATGTTCCCTTTAAATCAACCAAAACCACAAATTTCCGCGGTGTAGATGTGGGTGTAATGCATGCCTGTGGGCACGACACGCATGTAGCCATGTTGATGGGCGCAGCACAAGTATTGGCAGATATGAAAAGCGAGCTGCACGGTAATATTATGTTTGTGTTTCAGCCAGCTGAAGAGGGCGCACCTATTGGCGAGGAAGGCGGTGCAGAATTGATGCTTAAAGAGGGGATATTTACCAAATATAAACCCGATGTAGCATTTGGTCTTCACATAACATCGAGCTTACACAGCGGTAAAATTGGTTACAGAAGCGGCCCTGCTATGGCCAGTTCTGATAGGTTTGAAATTACTGTTAACGGCCGCCAAGCACATGGTTCAGCACCTTGGACTGGGGTTGACCCTATTGCAGCGGCTGCACAAATTGTAACGGGCGTTAACCATATTGTGAGCCGCCAAGTAAATATAACCAAAGAGCCCGCAATTGTGTCGTTTGGCAAAATAGCAGGTGGGGTGCGTAATAATATAATTCCTGAAAAAGTTGAAATGGTAGGTACAATTCGCAATTTTGATATGAATAATCGCGCGCAGATTTTTGAAAAAATAAAAACAACGGCTACGCATATTGCTAAGTCGTCGGGGGCAACTGCCGATGTGCATATTCATGAAGGTTACCCGGTAACGGTGAATAACCCTGAGCTTACTGCGCAAATGCTGCCAACCCTTGCAAAAGCGGCGGGTAAAAATAACGTAGTGGAAATGGATAAGATTACAGGAGCAGAAGACTTTTCGTTTTATGCATTAGAAATCCCAAGTGTCTTTGTATTTTTAGGTGGTACGCCAAGTAGCCAAGATTTAAAAACGGTACCAAGTAATCATTCACCTTATTTTTATGCTGACGAATCATCGTTTAAAGTAGGGACTAAGGCATTAAGTCAGCTCGCTGTAGATTACTTAGATAGTAAAAAGTAGGCTGCTAACAATTGAGTTAGTAAAAGTCATAAGCTAACTCAATGTTGTATTTTAAGCGCAGTGCGTAAAGATGTGTGAGGGCTTTATAGGCCTAAATTAGAGGATTATTATATGAAAATCACAGGAAGCTGTTTTTGTGGCGATATAACTTATGAGGCCACCACACAAAATAATAACGTAATAGTATGTCATTGTAGTGATTGCCAACGGATGTCGAGTGGCCCTTTTAGAGCCGTTGTAATTGCAGATCCTAATTCGGTTGATTTTACAAAAGGACAACCGAAAGAGTATGTAAAAACAGCGCAAAGTGGCAATAAGCGAGCGCAAGGTTTTTGTGCAAATTGCGGTACATCACTTTATGCAACAAATGAGTCACCTATCGATCGTATATATGGATTGCGTTTAGGTGCTGTTGATCAGCGAGAGCAATTTAAGCCTTCAGCACAAATTTGGTCAAAGTCAGCACTTACGTGGTTGGCCGATTTACATAAAATTCCTGCTTATGACACCACACCATAAGGTTAAGTTACTATGAAACCTACTTCTTTAATCACTTTATATATAAGCGCATTCATGTGCATTAGTGCCCATGCTAGTTCAAGCAATGTTGAGTTTTTAAATACCACCAAAGTGGCTCCAAACTTACCATTTTCGCAAATAGTAAAAGCCGGTAATACGCTTTATATGTCGGGACAAATAGGAATTAATCCTGAAACCGGTAAGTTAGCAGCGGGTGGTTTTGAAGGTGAAGCTAAACAAACACTTGAAAATATTAAACGCACTTTAGAGCAGCATAACTATAGCATGAGCAATATTGTAAAGTGCACCGTTATGCTTACCAACATTAACGACTTTAAAGCGTTTAACGCTATTTATACGCAATATTTTAGTGCGCCGTATCCAGCGCGTAGTGCATTTGCAGTAAAAGCGTTAGCGCTTGATTCTTTAGTAGAAGTTGAATGTATTGGCGCAATTTAGGAATAGGTTGAAAGTTTTGTCGCTAATTACGTGTCATATAATTAGTAACATTATTGGGATACAACCATGTGCAGTTCACCAAAAAGTAGTCGAACAGTAAAAAAGTCAGCTATTCATTTCAATGACGAGCTTACCCAAGAGCAACGTATTCGCTTTGCAGCAAAGGCTAACTTAGCACAAGAACGCAGAGAGCAACGGGAGCTTGCTAATTCCCGTTACGCTCAAAAGCACCCGCAAATTAAGTCATCAAAACGTTTTTTTTCGTGGTTGCAGCAATGGGTTAACTAACGTTAACCCACATTCTATTTATAGTTGCTTACCAAGAGTAAGATGCTGAAATCATGGCATTGCGTGGTTTACCCGGAAAATATCTATCGCCTGTAAAACTAGTGTAATCAGCTCGCTCTGCATACGCTTTATTGGTCACATTTATAATACGAGCCATAACTTCAAGGTTTTTAGTTGTTTGCCACTGGGCGCGTAAGCTAAGAACCGAATGGCCTTCGTATTCATTTAAGTTCTCAGGGTCTGTGTAGTAATGGCCAACATGATGCCATTGAAGTGCAAATTGGGTGTTGTTACGTGCCTGCCAGGTAATATCAATATTAGCAATGTTGCGTGGTGCGGTATCTATGTCGTTGCCATTTATGTTTAGGCCGTTAATAACTTGGTTGTTAGTGTAACTATGTTTAGCATGTGTACCTGCAAAGTTAACTGACACGTTATTGGGTAATTGATAATTAAGTTCAAGTTCCACACCTCGATGGCGAGAGCTGCCATCATTTACAGTGAAAAAGTCGCTATCACGGTAAATAGTATTGTGTTTACTCATAGCATATACAGATAAGCCGTAATTAAATGTATTGTATAATCCTTTTATACCAAACTCAGCGTTGTTAGCTATTTCTGGGTTTAAATTAGCAGTGGTTTGCTCGCGTTGTAATTGATATAACTCAGCAGCTTGTGGCGCTCGGTAACCGCGAGAAAAGTTAGCGTAAAACGTGTTATTACTGTTGTATTGGTAACTTATTCCAAGTTTAGGTGAGGCATTACTAAAGCTATTTTTAGTGCTAGCAGGACGACTGTATCGGCACCCACCAAACCCGCACTCGCTACCATCTTCTTTTGTTCTTCCCGCAAGCATATTATTTGTGTAGTCGTACTGCATGTGCTCGTAACGAACCCCGGCCGTTAATAGCCATTTATTTAATTGCCAATTCACGGATGCAAATGGTGCATAAAGTGTGGCATTGACGTTGTAATCGTAATGTTTACCCTGTGGCACGGTAGCCACTAAAAATGCCGAACCTTGCGTTGCCTCGTTTTGACTTTGTAAAAAGTCGGCTTGGGTGTACTCGCCATCTAAGCCTAAGTTCAGAGTTACATTGTTATTTATACTGTGCTTATAAAGCGATTGAACCCCAATACCTGTTTGACTGTTTTTTTCAAGCGGTGTACCTGGTAAAAAGTGCTTAAAAAAGTCCATACTTTGATCGCGCATATACACAGTGGTAGAAAGTACATCGTTATTGGCTAATTGCCATGTTGCATTGCTCCACGCTCGCAAAGATGTTGCCTTTCTAAATGCATCAGGATCGAAGTTTTGCTGTGCTATATCTTCATTTTTATAGCTTTCAAACCCAGTAATAAAACCAGCTGTTTGCTGATCTAAATGTGTATAAGTTATACCCGATGTGAGCAATAGATTATCGCGCTCTAGACGATGGCGTATATTTACTTTTTGTTGTTTAACGCTTTCATCATCACGGTACCCTGTATCGTCAGTAATACTGGCGTTTATGCCAATTCCGCTGTTCCCATAGTCTTGCCCTGCACGTAATTTAACGCGTGCATAGCCATATGAGCCATAATCTACGCCCAATAAACCGCCGCCTTGAGTTGTGTCGGGTGTTATTACATTAATAACACCGTGCACAGCATTTGAGCCGTATAAAGCTGAACCCGGCCCTTTTAACACCTCAATACGTTGGGCCATCTCACTATGCGATTCAAATAGCTCGTTAATATTACAAAAACCCGCAGCGCGAAGAGGAATACCATCTTCTAAAGTTAGCACACCACCACATGCGCCAGCCCCAGTCAAAACTGGCGAGCGAAGCGCAGGCAAATATTCTTGTCCATTGCCGCGCTGTACATTAGTACCAGCAACGCGTTGAAGGGCTTCTTCAATATGAGTAGCTGCAATACTTTTAAGTTGCGCATCGGTTAAGGTGGAAATAGACAATGGGAGTGAGCTAGAAAGTGCTCCTACCCTTGATGCTGTGGTGGTAATAACTTCAATTGAGTCTGTACTTTTCTGATCAGCTACAACAGCTTGGCTAAACGGCAAAATGAGCGGCAAACAATAATATTTCATACATACCTAAAACGTTTGGGGAAATAGCTTGGTTAAATGATATGTGGTTTTTATAGGCTTTTAAACTTGTTGCGTTAAAGTGCATGTATAACCGTAAATTATTGTTCGGAATATTGCTTTATTTGCTTATCAATTAAATTTATATCGACTACACCCGGCTTAAATGCAATATAAACAGGTAAGCTGGATTCATGGAACTGACGAGCGTGAATGCCGACACTGTTTTTTGCAAACCAAAGCCCAGCTTGATAATTAGTGATTATAAAATCAACACGCTTTTTTTCTAATAACTTGAAAGAATCTGACGTTGAAAGTGTATGCATTATATTTTTAGGCAATATATTGTATTTATCAGCTATTTCATTAGGTAAGGCAACGCCTCGAAGTATCGCTATTCTATTGCTAGAAAAGTCTTTGTTATTTAGGGTACTTTTATCTAAAGCAAATAATCCAAATTTGGTCACATGTGTAGGGTGATGAGTAAACTCTAAATGCTTTTCACGTAGGGTGTTTGTTGCTAAAGAGAAATAACAGTCGTAATAGTTAAGGGTCATTTCTTTTTTTACGCGTGCCCAAGGTAAGTGTATTACTTTAATGTTTAAGCCTAAACTTTGATTTAAGTAATTTATCAGTTCAATGTCTGAACCCGTAAATGTGTTTTTTTGCTCATCAAAAATAGTATAAGGCGGGTAGTGAGTTGTAACGCAGCGTAATGTTTTACCTGACTCGGCAAGCGCTAACGATGACGCCACTAAAGCGAAGATTAATAAAATAAAACGCATGACTAGCAAATCCATTTTCTTTTAAGTATATAAGCTATTTTTAAATTTTAAAGTGAGTGATGAAATTGATGATCTATGCGTTTTTAAGTCGCGTATAAATTTAATTTTTGGAACACACCATGTTTAACGCAGAGCAGCAATCACGCATTATAGAAATGGCGTGGGAAGATAGAACGCCCTTCGAGGCTATTGAACAACTATACGGATTAAAATACCCTCAGCTCGTCGTTTTTATGCGAGAGCACATCTCTAAAGGGAGCTTTAAAGTGTGGCGTAAGCGCCACGCAGGGCGCAAAACTAAGCACTTAAAGTTACGCGATCCCGCTATTATGCGCAGTCATTGTAAAACTCAGTACAAACACCGTTAACACCGTAAGTTGAAGCGCTATTTCATTTGGTGTTCATGCTAGCTTGTTAGTCTTAGGTGACTATTAGCACTGGAGATACTTATGAAAGCAGCTATTTATATCGCACTCATCACACTTGCGCTGTCATCTGTTGGGGCACAGTCTAACCCAAACAAAGACAACCATGGCCAGCACCAAGGTAAAAAGGTTGGCCATAAAAAACATAAGCATCATGATCATAACTCTCTTTCTAAAAAAGAGAAAAAGCAGTTACTTCGTGCAGGATGGACTCCGCCAGGTAAAAATAAGCGTTACCATACTGGTGATATTTTAGAGGTTGATATATACAAACGTGGTAGGGTTGTTGAACGTTCGAGAAATAATGGTACTGTAAGTATCGAAATCGACCGTAAAATTATCCACTTAGTACACGATACACGAGAAATCTTATCAATTTTGAGTCGCTAAATTAATTTAAAGGGATTTAAGTAATGCTTACATTGTTGGCTGTAACTACTGGCTTTTTTTTACTGGTAACTTTACTACCTATGTCATACAGCCAGCACTACTTGGTTAGAAGCTGCGATTTTGTTCGCTTACAAGTGTTTTATATCGCTGGTTTTATATTTATTAGTTCACTGTTTTTGTTATGGGAAAATAGTGATACGCACTATATTTATATTACGCTCGCATCTGTAACTATTATGGTTTTACAAGGTAAGTGGATTTTTCCTTATACTTGGCTTGCAAAAAAAGAAGTACAAAGCGCGAGCAAAAACAGCGAGCACAGCATAAGAATAATGTCGGCTAACGTGCTTATGTCAAACCACAATAGTGAGCAACTAATAGCGTTGGTGAATCAGCATAAACCTGACTTACTTATTACACTCGAAAGCGATAGCTGGTGGGAAGAAAAGCTATCGGTGCTTAAAAAAAACTACCCTCATTATATTGAATGCCCTAAAGACAATCGCTATGGCATGCACTTATACAGCAAATTTAAATTACTCGATGCGCAAATATGTGAGCTCATTGAAGATGATATTCCTTCATTTCATATTTTATTTGAAAACGACGAAGGCCTTGAAATGCAAGGGCACTTTATTCACCCAGCACCACCAAGCCCAACTGAAGAAGATTCATCGCGCCCACGCGACTCAGAACTAATAATGGTTGCCAAAGCAGTTAAAAACCCAACTCGTCCAACAATCGTAGCGGGCGATTTAAACGATGTAGCATGGTCGCGCAGTACGCGATTATTTATGCAAATAAGTGGCTTTTTAGATCCCCGTAAAGGTCGCGGCTTTTATAACACATTCCACGCTGGTTACTTTTTTATGCGCTGGCCGCTCGACCACCTATTTCATAGCCAGGGTTTTAAGGTTAAGCGTATTGAGCGCTTAGCTAAATATGGCTCAGACCACTTTGCGCTGCTTACCGAGCTTTCTTATGAAAATGCTAGTCAGCAGTCATTAGAGGACAAACCCGACAAGTTAAAGCAAGAAGAAGTAGCAGAACTTACCATGAGCAAAGCCGATAAGCGAAAAGTCCCCAGATTTGAAAAATAGTAATTGTTATTAGGTTGTGTAGGTCGGATAAGCGAAGCGCCAACGACTAAGCATTAACGTATGAATATCTAGCGCCTCGGCAACGTCCTTTGACATGACATCGTCTCATAAGCTTAGTTCGACTGCTTTAATTTTGAAGTTAGCTGGGTAAAACCATGCTTTTCTAGGTTGGGTTTATCTAGGCATTTTAGCCTCCTCAAAGTGATGAGGAGGTGTCCACTAAAACGGGTGAGGGGCATTGTTCTTTTGAGTGCCTTGCATCTCTTTATTGCGCCAAATCTTCTTTTTTGGTTGAAACAGCCAATAGTGATATTGAAGCGGCATAAGTAGAAAAGAAAGCGATATACGCCACACACAAACCGACTAAGCCGAAAACATTGCTTTCAATTGATATGTCATAAATTAAATATGCTGATATTGGTAATGAGATAATTGAAAAAGCTTTACCACGTGAAAGGATCACTAGCTTATTTTTAATATAAGGAATTGCAAGGATCAATACTGGAATCAATAATAGCCCAGCAAATAATATATCGATTTTAACTTCTGAATTCATTTAATGCTCCAATTCGTTTAAAAATATAACGCTTCATCAAGAAGCGGTCTAGGCTTGCTAAACTTATGTGACGAAGGAACTCGATCAAGCCGTGACGAGTCTTTCTTCAGTGACTTGTTAGGCATACTTATCACCACCTTCCCAAGATACTTGTACGGAATAACCATGAAAGTGAAGAATAATACCTTCTCCCATTTCAGCTCCATTGCTAAATGTTTGCTCGCTGTTTTCAAAATTTATATCGCCACTGTAGTCACATGGTCCAAAAGAATAACCACTAGTATTTAGTTCATCAACCAGTGCATTCACTCTCTCAGTTAAAAAGCGTGCTAAATGCTCACGACCATGATCTTTTTCATTTTCAAAATCATTACGGAGTTTATGATTTAACTCTTCCTGAATTTTGAGCATTTCAGAATAGTGCTCATTATTCGCAATATCTCTCATTCTTTCCCTGTATGCCTAACGCCCCTATTAAACGGTACAGACTTGTGGCCTACGCTTTGTGAGGCACGAACAATGGCCGCGAGTATGGGTCCGGTTGAATGGATTGTTATGTTTTACTTTACTCTAAAGTTATTTAGCATTTTATAAAAGTCCTCTTGATATTCATAAAAGCTAGAATCTAACTTACCCAGTTCATCAATTTTCTTGTCTTCTTCAATTTCCAATTCCATTTGTCTATCAGTGCGAGTTAGAGGTAGTGAACCAGAAAAAGCAATATCGATAGCCTGTTTAAGCAATTTTGCTGTCTCGGTAGCGCCTATTTTATTCAATGAATCCAAAGCCACCCCTGCATTATCACCTGCGGAATTCCAAAAATATTGATGAAACCCTCCGTTGCTTACTTCAGCTTCCAACCACCAAATAGCAAATATGGCCTTTTCTTTTTCACTCAAACCATCGATGCCAACAAGTTGATATTTCAACTCAACGGAATCGTAAGACTCTGGATATTTTTCAGCCAATGCAACACCTGATATAAAAAGGAAAACAATAAAAATTTTACTCATAATTACTCGTAAAACATAACAATTTAATCAAAGGACACTTTCCCCATATTTGCGTAAAAAGGTCCTTATTTCATGAATTTTTACTGTTAGCAAATAGTGTAACTTATTGCCAGCTATAAGTATTATAACTTACTGTAGGTTATTTAAACATGCGAGAGAAGGAAAGCTTTCTCTTATTATTACTAATCTAATGACGACTCACCTGACCGTCCGGTTATCGCTCTTTGCCGAAGTACGCCTGACTGCTAAAAGAAGCTATTTCGGTATAACTCGTTTCTGCCCCAAAGTAAGTTAGCGGGCACCGTCTAGCAAACTATGGGAAGTCCACTTAGCTTAACTTTACCAGTGTTCGATTATCTCTCTATGTTGAACGGTCGCTAGTAACGTCCTGTTATATTTTTACTTTATGCGCCGTACTTTGGCTGATGTTCCCGCGACATGCATGACATTACCACCACCAGAGTTATAAATGAGAACTTCAGGTCGATGAGCATATTTATACTTATATTTATAGTTAGATTGTTGCCAGATCTGTCCATTTTGTAATTGATAAGATGTATCACCTTCCCAACCTTTGAAATCTCCATTTATTCTACTTTTAATGACACCGTCTATTTGACGAATCGAGACTATTTCGTTTTGACCATCAACCTGAAGATAAAGCCTGCCATTACGCCGAAGAATATGCACCTGAGGACAATAAGAATAGTAATACCAGT
>Ga0207891_1000625_pt1 | contig 22049 bp, 20 predicted proteins | sample LinPmetageLP50_FD_184061 | JGI IMG/M metagenome (GOLD analysis project Ga0207891, IMG submission 184061) | Marine viral communities from the Pacific Ocean - LP-50 (SPAdes) | ecosystem: Environmental > Aquatic > Marine > Oceanic | place: Pacific Ocean | collected 2011-08-27 | reverse complement strand
TTCTTTATCGAGATTAGCACGTTCTGCTGTGAGCTTTTCCTCTTCTTCTTTTAATTCTTTTAATCCATTTGGCGTAACATAATTTGTTTCACCCGCCGGTAAAGCCGCTCTTGGCGGTATTATAGGAGCTTCTTCCTGGTCGTCTTCTTTTACAAATCCTCTGCTCATAATTTAGTTTTAAACTTCAAAATAGGAATTAATATGCTTCGGTAAAAAATTATACTGATTTATTAATTCATAAATCTTTCAGAAGAAGAATTATACCAGGCGGTATTCCCTTATTTTTATTTTATAAATTTAAATAATGAGCCTCGAAATAGCCATATTGTTTCTTATCATCATCGTGGTAATTGTTTTCTTTGCCCTGGAAGTTTTTCCGGTAGATAAAATTGCGTTTTTTATTCTTGCCGCCTTATTATTAACTAACCTGGTAAGTCCCGAAGAAGCTATTTCTGGCTTTTCCAGCCCGGCAACTATTACGGTACTGGCTTTAATGATAATAGCCATAGGCCTGGAAACAAACGGGGTTATAGACTGGCTGGCCAGCGGACTCAAAAATCTAAGGGTTCTTCCAATATTTTTAATGGTACCTGTCTTTATGTTTATTGCAGGGAGTATTTCGGCATTTATAAATACTACAGCTGTGGTAATTGTTTTTATAAAGATTATTACAGAATTATCTGCTAAATACGATATCCCCAATTCAAAATTGCTTCTACCAATTTCTTTCGCGGGTATTATAGGCGGGAGTTGCACGCTAATGGGTACTTCTACCAACCTTATTGTAAACGCAGTTGCTATAGACAGAGGTATTGAAAGGTTTAGTTTCTTTGAATTTACCTGGTATGGAGTTATTTTTATGGTAATCACCATTGTTATTGTAAGTGCTTTAATTAAAATACTCCCCAATACAAAAAAGACTAAAATTAGTGAAGATTATAATCTTGATGAATATATTACTAAAGTAATTGTCACCGAAAACTCCAGTGTAATTGGAAAAAGTATTAGTGAAAGTTTTTTATATAATAATGAAGATATTGAAGTTCTAAGGCTAAAACGAAACGGGATTATAAACGATCGCCCAGGGAAATTCACTACGCTCAAAGAAGGCGATCAACTTTTACTGCGCTGTAATCTTGCAAATCTTATAAAATTAAAAGATGCTAAGGGATTTACCGTAATTAAAGAGGAAGACAATAGGAAATTAGCCGACCCTATTACTGACTCTGAAGAACTGGAAGAAAATGTACAGGTAGTAGAAATTTTAATGCTGCCCAACTCCCCATTAATAGGAAAAAGTATAAAAACTGTAGGTTGGTATGATCTTCACGGGGCGGTACCGCTGGCGATTAGAAAACGAAGAAATTTTAGAAATCCCAGGCGTAGAATTTTTAATCGGGGGAAAGACGAAATTGAATTAAGGGTTGGAGACCGCTTACTGGTTGAAGTTAGCGAAAGCGCCCTGGATGAACTTCAAAAGATTGAAAATGTAACGATTTTGCAGCAACACAAGAATATTGAAGTTACCACCAAAACTAAAAAATATATTTCGCTTTCAATTCTATTAGTGGTTATTGCGCTCTCTGCATTTTCTATTTTTCCCATTTTAAAAAGTGCACTTATTGGCTGTTTTTTAATGATTTTCACGAAATGTATAGACCTGGGGAAAATTTATTCCCAGGTAAACTGGCAAATTATTTTCCTGTTAGCGGGGATGATTCCTTTAGGCGTAGCAATGAACAATACCGGCGCCGATCAATGGATTTCTGACCAATTATTGCTAATTTTTGAAAACCAAACAGATATTATTGTAATTGGGATTTTATTCCTGGTAACGATGGTTTTAAGCGGATTTATCTCTAATAATGCTACGGCAATAATTATAACTCCCATCGCCATAAGTATTGCCGCAAGTATGCAAATGGATCCAAAACCTTTTATTTTATCGGTGCTATTTGCTTCTAATTTTAGTTTTTTTACACCTGTAGGATACCAAACCAATACCATAATTTATGGGATGGGAATTTACCGTTTTAGGCACTTTTTCATCATTGGCGGCATCGTTTCCCTGGTACTTTGGGTTACTGCTTCCCTCCTGCTATCTGCTAGTTTATAATTAGGAATCTGGTCTAAATTCCGGTATTTTTGAAAAAAAATTATGCCCAATTTACTTGTAATTGGTTGTGTTTGGCCCGAACCTAATTCTTCTGCCGCCGGTAGCCGAATGCTACAATTATTAGATTTTTTTCTTGCTGAAAATTACGAAATCACCTTTGTGACTACCGCAGCTCGCAGCGAATTTGCTGTAGATTTAGAAGAGATGAATATCGCTTCTGAAGTGATACGAATGAACCATCCTTCTTTTGATGATTTACTGAAAAGAATCCAACCAAATCTGGTACTTTTTGATAGGTTTATGACTGAGGAGCAATTTGGATGGAGAGTAGATAAAACCTGCCCAAACGCGATAAAAATCTTAGATACTGAAGATCTTCATTTTTTAAGAAAAACCCGGATTGAAGCTTATAAAAAGAATATTTCTGCGGAAAGTCTTTATTTTGATGCTGATATCACGAAAAGGGAAATTGCGAGTATTTACCGCTGTGACTTAAGCCTGATAATTTCAGAAGTTGAAATGGATTTGCTTCAAAATGAATTCAATATCCCTAAAACTATTCTGCATTACCTTCCTTTTCTCCTGGAATCAATTTCCGAAGAAAATAAAGCGGAATTGCCCAGCTTCAGTAAAAGACAAAATTTTATAAGTATTGGCAATTTTCTTCATGAGCCTAACTGGAATGCGGTTTTATATTTAAAAGAAGAAATCTGGCCGTTGATTAAACAACAACTTCCAGCTTCCAAGCTGGAAATTTATGGTGCTTATCCTTCCCAAAAGGTATGGAATCTGCACAACGAAAAAGAAGGTTTTCTTGTAAAGGGCCGCGCTGAAAATGCAGCAGAGCTAATGCAAAATGCTAAAGTTTGCCTGGCGCCAATTCAGTTTGGAGCAGGATTAAAAGGAAAATTAATTCAGGCAATGCAATGTGGAACGCCTTCGATAACCACAAGCATTGGTGCCGAGGGAATTGCGGGAGAACTCAACTGGAATGGTTTTATAGCCAACGATCCTAAAGAGTTTGCAGATAAATCGGTGCAATTATATTCCGAAGAAAATGTATGGCAAAACTCGGTAGAAAATGGTTTTAGAATAATTAATTCCAGGTTTAATAAAGACGCATTTCAGCAGAAATTCTTAGAAAGAATCACTGATTTATTTCAGAATATAGATTTCTATAGGCAAAAGAATTTTGTAGGGAAATTGCTGCAGCATCATCAGCATAGAAGTACGTATTTTATGGCTAAATTTATTGAAGAAAAAGAGAAAAATAAAAAAACCGCCGGTTAGCCTACCGGCGGTTCCACTACACAAAAGGAACAGTTGCCTGTTCACAAACAGAAATCAAACAAATTGAGGTACTTCTCGTTCCTCAAACAATTTATGGTTTAAACCCTGCAGGGTTTGTATCTTGTTTTTAGTATCTACCAATAAAGAAATATTGTTATCGCTGCCACCGTAAGAAATCATTCTCACAGGAATATCGTTTAGTAATTCAAACAGTCGGCTGGTACTTTTATCTTCAATAAGGCCCTCGCCCACAATGCAAATAATACTGTGTTCTTTTTCTACGGTTATCTCGCCGTAGGCGTTTAATTCTTCCAGGATAAGGTCTAAATTCCTATCGTCGTCTATGGTTAAGGAAATTGCAATTTCAGAAGTGGTTATCATATCAATTGCAGTTTCGTATTTATCAAAAACTTCAAATATCTTTTTTAAGAAACCGTGCGCCATAAGCATTCTGTTAGACTTAATTTTAATCGCAGTGATTCCATCTTTAGCTGAAATTGCTTTAAGTCCGCGGGAATGAATTTCAGCTGAAATTTTAGTTCCGGGGAGATCGGGAGTAAACGTATTTTTTAGAAATAAAGGAATCTGTCTTTTTATAACCGGAGAGATCGTTTGCGGGTGCAAAATTTTTGCGCCAAAATAAGCGAGCTCGGCAGCTTCCTCAAAACTCAATTCGGCAATTGCGTGGGTATTTTCAACATAACGAGGATCGTTATTATGAAATCCATCAATATCGGTCCAAATTTGAACTTCTTCGGCCTGGACGGCTGCAGCAAGTATTGTTGCGCTGTAATCGCTTCCGCCTCGTTTTAAGGTGCTAATATTATTTTGCGCATCAATTCTTACAAAACCCTGGGTGATATAAATATCTGAGAGTTCCAGGTTTTCTATATTCTGCTGAAATAATTTTCCAACTAAATTTGTATCAGGATTTTCCAGGTTTGAAACCTGCATAAAATCTTTGGCATCCAGGAAGTTATTTTGAATTCCTGAATTGGTAAGAAAAGTAGAGAAAATATAGGTGAGCATTGTCTCACCGGTAGTCACAACTTCAGCATAAACCTTTTCAGAATATTTATTACGGCTAATTTCCTGTAAACCTTCAAGCACATTATTAACAAAAGCTTTGGCATAAGAATTCAACCCAGGTTTGTCTATAAGTTCATCTATAGTAGTTTCGTGCTTTTGTTTTAATTCAGCAATAATAGAATTAATTGCCGAATGATCTTCAAGCTTAATATTTTCGGTAATTTCTACCAGTTTATTAGTCACCCCGGCCATTGCCGAAAGTACAAGAACTTTCTTTCCTTCTCGTGAAGCTAAAATGTTCTTTACATTTCTAATGCTTTCTACAGATCCTACTGAAGTACCACCAAACTTTAATACTTTCATTGCTAAATATTTACTCACTTAGTGAGATTTTTAATATTCTTTTTGTTATTCCGGTTTTACTAACTGAAATAATTTGATGCATAATTAGAATTAAAGCTTCCTGCAACAAAAAATATCTATCAATTTATATACATTTGCACAAAATGTACAATATTTAACAATGAAGACGATTACTACCTGTGTTCACGATATAATTAGACACCAACCCTTTTTGGATGATGCTATTGCCCGGGATATAGTAAATTTTAGCGGACTCGCGGAAGACATCCAGCCCCAGGTAGAAAAAGAAATGCGCAAACCGGTAAAACAGGGTTCAATTATAATGGCGTTAAGGCGCTATGCTCCCCGCCGAACCAAAATTAATATGCAGCATTTGCGTGAGCTTGGAGATATTGTGGTGCGATCGGGAATTACCGAATATACTTTTTTAAACTCCAATACCATAATTGCCAATAAAGCAAGATTGCTGGATGCGGTTAAAGATCAAACCGGGGTTTATCTTAATTATTCCAGTAATTATCAGGAAAGTAATATTTTGGTTTCTTCCAGCTTAACAAACCTTGTTGAAGATTGCTTTAGAAATGAAAGAAGGGTTTCTATAAAAGAGGAACTTTCTTCTATAACCATAGCACTGCCGAAAAACAGCTCGCAGTTTGTCGGATTATATTTCTACCTTTTTAAACTGCTGGCATACGAAGGAATTCCAATTTTTGAAATGATCTCTACCTCAAATTATTTCGCGCTTTTCTTAGAAAAGGAATATGTAAACCAGGCGTTTTTATTAATCAATGAGATTAAGAAGTAAATAGACGCTCCCCTCCTTTAAAAGGAGGGGAATGAATTCAGCTTTGCTGAAGAAAGGGGTGGTTTACCCCTTTCAAATTTATAGGTAAAAATTTATCTCAGAATTCAGAATTTATCTATTACCAAAATTCAAAGTAAAAACCGGAGATTACTACCGCCACTATAAGAATAAGTAAAATAGTAATAATAAAACCGATACCGAAATTAGTTTTCTTATTGTCTTTTAAAATGTAATCCTTTTCTTCGTCGTCTTTTTTTAATTCCATTTTGTTAGTTTTTCTTCAAAATTAATATTTCCAGAATTTAAGAATGATAAGGTATTCTTAAATTATTGCAACTGGTACCACCAAACGGAATTCTGAAAATTCATAGGTAAAACCAACTGATTTTTTTCAGCATCATATAAAATATCTCCCGAGCTTTTTTCTGAAGTTAATACTTCTTTAAGTTCCCCGTTTTTCTTAATAAGGTGAATTGTTCCCGTAGCCCAATCTGAAATATAAAAGGCATCATCTCCAACCGGTTGAACGCCGTCTAAATTCCCAATTCCTTCTTTAGAGACTTTTTCGATCTCGCGAGTATCCATATCAATTTTTAAGAAATTACCGTCTGTATTTTCTCCCCACGCAGCAGCGTAAAGATGATCTTTATGCGCGTAAAGTCCGTTTACATATTCTAATCTTGTAGTGTTTAAATATTCAACAATTTCTCCTTTCTTATTTTCAGGAATCATCATATTTGCAGAATCGCCGGGCATTAAATAAATAGCACTTTTCCCAGAATCTGAAATAAAAATATTTCCAACCGCATCTATAGTAATATCGTTTAGAGACTTGGCATCCTCAACTTCAATTCGTCTTGTAATTTCTGATTTATCAATACTAATTTCTATAAGTTCAGTATTATTGGTAACATAAACTTTATCATCTTTTACCAATAAACCTTTAGGATCTTTCAAGCCATCTATCCATTTTAGCTCAATAATTTCTCCTTCAGCAGAAACCCTGGAAATAAATCCGTCTCCGGCTTCGTTATCGGCCATATTTGAGATATAATATTCATTTTTTGCTTCGTTAAAAACCACAGATTCGGGATGGCTAAAACCTTCTACTTTTTTTATTAAAGTGGCAGATGTACTTTGGGCATAAACGCCACTACTAATAAACACGCTTAAAAGAAGTATTTTAATAGAATTTAATTTCATAATATTTTTTGTTAGTTTTTATAAAGATACAAAATAGAAATCTTTAGAATTTTTAAGGTTTGTACTAATATGCTGCTAAATATTTCCTAATTCTAAATTTTGAAATTCGATTTCAGCTAAATTAGACCTACTTAACCTATAAATTATCAATTATGAAAAATATCATTAGAGCTATACTTGCCGGTTGGGGTGCCAAAAAACTTGGCGGCGGCTGCGGGTGTATAGGAATTATCGTGGTATTTATAATCCTTTGGATTATTCTTGGTTACCTTGGACTCGGATAGTTATTCGTAATCTGCCATAATAGTATTCCATTCCATTGTTTTCATTACTCCAATGAGAACAGGATCAATTTTATTCAATAGAGCCGAATTTTTAGGAAAACTATACCCGTAATAATCCTTTTTCAGGGTTTTGGGGAGAACTTCAATATCATTTTCTAAGCCTCTTCTTTTTAATTCGTAACGCAGAATAGGTTCATCGTAAACAAAGAGCTTTGTTTCTTTATTTTCTAAAAGTTCTATTCCTTCCTTTTCACTAATTACCTCGGTATGCTGAATATTGTAAAGGTTTAGTAGTTCCTGGGCACTACTACTTTTTACACTGGTAACTTCAAATTTAGATAAATCCTGAACGCCGGTTATTTCATCGTTCATTGTTTGAACGGTAAGTGATGAGGCTATTCCTGCCGTTAAACTCGAAATAATAATTATGGCCATAAACATCCAGATTAAGCCAATTATACGTCCGCCGGGAGTTCTGGGAGATTTATCTCCGTAACCCACTGTAGTCATTGTAACAGCGCTCCACCAGAAACCTTCCAGGATTCCACGAGAACCACCACCGAATTCTTCAGGATTCTTTTTACGTTCAAAAATCCAAACCAGAAATCCGAAAACGAAAATTACGGCTAACAGAATAAGTATTGCTGAAATAAAATTCCAGCTAAATAAATTGGCTAAATAACTAAAAACCTGAGATTCACTCCTTTTGGCTATCCCAGTATGCGATATAAAATAAGGCTGGGAAAAATCCATTCGCTCCATTCTATTATCGGTCACAGTAACAGGATTAATACTGAAATCTACTTCGTTATTTTCAATAGCAATTAATAATTCGCCAAGAGAGGCATATTCTTTAAACTCATAATTAAAATCCAGCTCATCATTTACCAAATCCCAGGCATCAATGCTAAGTCCGGCGTATTCACCGTTTTCGTTCATCACAAAAGGAGGAGTTGGTGTAACCCCAATTACAAAGGTTTTGTTGAGATCAAGACTATCTGGGATTTGCTGGGCATTAAAACTGAAACTTGAAATTAATAAGCTAAATAGAAAAAAGTATTTTTTAATCATTAAGAGTTATTCTTTTATGTTTTTATTCTTTGAAATTGAATCTACCGGGACCTCGTAGTAAATCTTTAATTTTTTCCTTCCAAATTCCCTGGCTTTTTGTACATCTTTATCCATATAGATGTCAATTTTATTCTTCCAGCGATAATGCATTTTATCTTTTACCAGGTAAATACTATCAAAACCTTCAATTTTTACCGGCGTATTGTAGTCTAAGCCTTTTTTAATTAAATCTCGCGATACGGCAATGGCTCTTAATCCAGGCTTTAAAGTGTCTCCCCACGCCGTAATATTTGCACCACCGGCGCCAGTTTGCCAGCTAAGCGAATTATAGGCTGAAGCTGTAACTTCCAGGGTGTCCCAGACTGTAGATTGTTCTTCGGAATTTTTATCATTAAAATTACAAGCTATAAAGCCGAAATAAATAATTATTAAAAAAACTATTATCCCGGCTTTCATAACTTATAATTTTGAATTCATATTCTAGCTCAACTTCCAGCCATCACGATAATCTCTACGTACAAATTGATTGGCTTCGTCAAAATTAGTAACCCTCATTTCTTCTGAATCCCAGAGCATTTTTATATCACGCCCGGGATGTTCAAAATACTTATCACCATTATCACGTGTCTTTTCATTTCTAACATCGTAACCTCTAATAGCTAAATTGGCAATTAATAAAGTTTCAGTTAGCGGTCCTGCAATTTCAAATGGAGAGCTCAGTTCCTTTTTTCCGTAGCCGGCAATTGCGCCTTCTACCCATTGTGCATAATGACCTTCTTCCCCGCCGGGAACGCGATCATATTTTTCGGCTACATTAACTTCATCGGTTTTTGAAGTTGGCAATAAACGTGGATTTCTACCATAGGTACCACACATCATTTTTCCTTTATCTCCAATAAATAATACGCCGTTTCCACCATCGCCAAAAGTTTCGTTTGGCCCAAGTTCTTCCGGTCTCTTTGGTTTAATTCCACCGTCCATCCAGTGTAAAGTAACATCTTCACTGGTTTTTTCGGTTTTTGGGAAAGTCATTACTGCGTGGCTTGAAGGTGGACAACTTTCTGGGAAATAACCTCTTTGAAATTCATCTACATAAACGCTTCCTACACTACATTGTACATCTTTTGGATGGCCAAGGCCTAAAACACGGTAAGGCGCTTCAATTAAATGGCAGCCCATATCGCCAAGTGCCCCGGTACCATAATCCCACCAGCCACGCCAGTTAAACGGAACTAATCCTTCAATATAATTTTTATATGGTGCGGTATTTAACCATAGATCCCAGTCTAAACCTTCAGGAACCGAAGTGGTTTTTCCTTTAGGCCACGGAATTCCTTGCGGCCATACAGGTCTATCTGTCCATACATAAACCGTATGTACTTTTCCTATAAGGTCGGCATCATACCATTCTCGCATTTTTCTAACTCCGTCGCCAGAGGCCCCCTGATTTCCCATTTGGGTAACCACTTCATATTTTTTGGCAGCTTCAGTTAATTGCCTGGCTTCATAAATATCGTGAGTAAGTGGTTTTTGAACATACACCGGTTTACCTAATTCCATAGCTGCCATTGCCTGTATTGCGTGGCCGTGATCTGGTGTAGAAATAGAAACAGCATCTATATTTTTGGCTTCTTTCTCTAGCATTTCCCTGTAATCGGTATAAAACTTAGCCTTTGGGAAACGGGCTATAGAGCGTGCCGCCCTTTTTTTATCAACATCACACAAAAAAACAATATCGGCTTTCCCAGATTGGTAAAAGCTATTAATATCACTTTCCCCTTTTCCTCCTACTCCAATTCCGGCAATTACCAGCTTATCACTTGGGGCTAAAAAACCGGGCCCTCCCATTACGTGCCGTGGAATAATACTAATTCCCGCCGTGGCTAAGGCAGTTGTTTTTAAAAAACTTCTTCTGGAATTAGATTTAAGGGTTTCATCTTTTTTCATGTGTTTCAGGATTTAAGTTAAGAGGGTTAAGCTTATTAAAATATTTCTAAATTTTGAGTTAATAAATGTATTTACTTATTATGGGAATTCCAATTTAAATATTAAGCCCCTGTCTTTCAGAGTGTATGATTTCAAAATAAATCTCTCTGCCAAATGTTAAGATTTTTAAAAGATTTCGGGATTAGAGGGGTCATAATTTGGAAGCGGATTTTATAACTGTACCTTTGCACTCTTTAACGGGCAGATTGTTAATAAAGCCCATTATAATTTCGAAAAACAACATTATGAGTCAAGTAAAAGCAAATGACACGGTAAAGGTACATTACACAGGTAAACTGGCTGACGGGCAGGTTTTTGACAGCTCGGTAGAAAGAGGTGAGCCTATAGAATTTACTATGGGACAAGGACAGCTTATCCCTGGTTTTGAAAAAGGCCTTATCGATATGAAAGTGAACGAAAAGAAAACCATAAATATTCCTAAAGAAGAAGCTTACGGAGAGCCAAGAGAAGAGCTTGTGCAAGAAGTACAAAAGAGCCAACTTCCTGAGGAAATTAAGCCTGAAGTAGGAATGGGACTTGTTTCTAAAAGCCCTGATGGCCAGGAAATGAACCTTGTGGTAAAAGATGTGAAAGAAGAAACTATAGTGGTAGATGGAAACCATCCACTAGCAGGAAAAGACCTGGTATTTGATCTTGAAGTAGTAGAGATCAAATAAGTTTTTTTAACTTATATAGAAAGCCCGAAGCCTAATGGTTTCGGGCTTTTTTATTTATTAAATTTTAAGCTTTAGGTTAAGGTTTTGATAATAATTTGAGGTTGGGTATAATGATCTTTATCTTAGGAAGAAATCAACAAAAAGTATTATTATGAAAAGAAATGGAACCGCAGTTTGGAAAGGGAATCTTAAAGAAGGTAAAGGCACAGTAAGCACCGAAAGTGGTGTTTTAAAAGGATCGCAATATTCTTTTAAAACCAGGTTTGAAGATGGAATTGGTACCAATCCAGAAGAACTTATTGGTGCGGCACATGCCGGTTGTTTTACCATGCAGCTTTCAGCTAATCTTACTGAAGAAGGTTTTGAGCCAGATGAACTGGAAACAAAATCTGAAATCACTTTTGAAGATGGTGCTGTGAAAAAGTCACATTTAATTTTAAAAGCGAAAGTAAAAGGAATTGAGAAGGCACAATTTGAAAAAATAGCCAAAGATGCTAAAGAGAATTGCCCAATTTCTAAATTACTCAATACCGAGATCACTTTAGAATCTGAATTGATTCAATAGATTCTGAAATATTCCTAAAAGGAGGAAATAAAAGAATATAAATATATAGGAGGTTGGCTAAAAGTCTACTTTCGTCAAGCTGAACTCGTTTCAGTTTCTAATGTATGGTTTTCTAACATCTTAGATCCTGAAACGAGTTCAGCTTGACGAGCAAAAAAACTTTTAACCAACCTCTTTCAATGCTAAAAACACTGCATTTTTAACACTATAACCCATTTGGTTTTGGGACACAAATTTTTGATTTACTTCTAACTCAATTCCCAAATAATTTTCTGGAAATTTTTTACGTAAATAAGTAGTAAATCCATCGGATTTTCCCAAATAGGGATAATTAAACCTGATTTTTAATTCAGGATTTTGATTCTTTATATTCTGCTTAAATTTTTTACTGAATTTTTTTTCTTCACTCCTTGACGGATCGTAAAGTAGCCCAATATCTGTATTTCTAATCTCTTCATTTAACTTTGGAGTAAACGTGTGCACCGAAAAATGTAACACCTTCTCCCCTTTTTCTATTATGCTTGAAATTTGCTTTTCTACCGAATCTCGATAGGGAAAATAGTATTGAGTTAAAATTTCATTTTTCTGCTTTCCTGATAAATTTTTAGTGAATTCAGAAAATAAATTAGAATGCCTTTTAGATCTATTTACTTCCACTAACAAACGCGCCGTTTCGTGATAAAATGAAAAATCGGCTAAGTCCTTTAGTTCATTAAACAGATCTAAGGCACCCGGATCATAGCCACGGTGTGATTCCAGAGTTTCTCTCGCATTAGTAAATAAATTGTGATATTCCTGCGGAATAGTATTAAAAGCGTGTTCGCAGGTTAAGACCAGTTTCACGGCTTAAAGAATTTATTTTCTTCAAGACAATCGGCTAACTTAAAATAGGTTTTTTGAATATTTTCATCTGAAAAATCATCACCTACTGCCTTTAAAATACGGGTAGAAAGACTTCCGTTATTCAGTAAAAACTTTATGCTTTCCTGGTGTTTTTCTGCAATATTTCTTTTCACTTTTGAAAACAGAATTCGCCAGATCTCTTTAATTTCAATGGTTTGTGAAAGTCCGAAGATCTTAAGATATTCTTTGTTACTAATTTTAGTATTTTCGGCATCCTTTATTACGGCATCAAATATTTCAAAAAGATCATTTTCGTGCCATTTTTTCTGCTTACTAATAGCAATCAAATCTTCACTAACCAGCAATTTTAAACATTCAATAATAAAAATAGCAATGGCCATATCGGCTTTTGGACATTCCTGAACGTCTATTACGCGAATTTCTATAGCATTTCTATCAAAACGAGCAATAGCTCCCCTTGAATTTAAAAAATGATGATCCAGGATATTTTCTGTATCGTGCGGTTTGATCTTTTTATTAATCGGTTCAAAAATGGTTTTGTAATAATCGTCTTTAGAAAAAACCTGTTCCGGAATTACCTTTCCCGTCATCTCCGGAATTTCCTTTTGATTGGTTTTATAAACCTGCATCCTGGCATCTTTAAAACCGGTATCTTTTCCTTCGAAAATAGGAGAACTGGCACTTAAAGCCGGGATTATAGGTAAAAGTAAACGCACTGCAGCGTGCAGTTTTTCAAATTCAGCATCATCAAAAAACGGAAGGTTTATATGCATACTTTGCACATTGCTCCAGCCGTGGCCGCTGCAATCAAAAATTCTGTTATAAAGTGCGTATATTTTACTGGAACTGTGTTTCCATAATTCGGTTTCAGTAACGGGATTCATTAAAGGATGTGCTGCCGATGGTAAAAGCCTTGTATTCTTCTCCTTTAGCAAAAGATTTACTTCTTTAATATTTTCAGCAAAAAGAAGATCTAGATTTTCTATATCTCCGGTTGGACCATTGGTTTTTAATTCTACAACGTGAGCCACTAATTCGTTGCTCCATTCAATTTCTCCATTTTCAATATCTGAGGTGATTTCCCCGTTTTTACTAATAAAAAGCTGGTCTACAATTGGATTCACCTTAAAACTGGACGCATCTACGAGCATATATTCCAGTTCAATTCCAAAAACTTCAAAAAGATGATATTTCATAATTACTTCTTTTCTAATCTTTCTTTTAATGCCGAAATGATCTCCATATAAACCTGTTCCCCATAGTACCCGTCTTCGACACCAAAGTCGATATTCGGATTATCATTAATTTCAATAACAAGCGGTTTTCCTCCTACTTCTTTGATATCTATGCCATAAAGTCCTTTTCCCATTAATTTAGCCGATTTTAATGCAGCTTCTAATATTTTCTTCGGAACCTTTTCTATAGGTAGACAATCTGCATTTCCGTCCTGGTCGTCTTTTTCTTTAGCGTCCCAGTTGTAGATTTGCCAATGGCCTTTTGCCATATAATATCTACAGGCATAGAAAGGTTTATTATCTAAAATCCCTATTCTCCAGTCATATTCAGAGGGAGAAAATTCCTGGGCAATCACAAGTTCAGATTTTTTAAGCATCATAGTAACCAGTTCCTGATATTCTGATGGAGTTGTTGCTTTTTTCACTCCGAAAGAAAAAGTAGAATCGGGAGATTTTAAAACCACCGGCAGTCCGGTAATTTCAAGAACTTTATCCTTATTTTCCTTATGAATTATCACCGTTTTTGGCGTTGGAATATTGGCATTTTCCAAAGCCTCGGCCATATAAACTTTGTTACAACATTTCAGAATAGCATCTGGGTAATCTATAATTGCGATACCTTCCTGCTGGGCTTTTCTTGCAAAGGCATAAGCTTCATTATTTACTTCGGTGCTTTGGCGAATAAACAAAGCATCAAAAGCAGATAAACGAGAGAGATCTTTAGGAGCAATTATTTCTACATAGAAATCCATTTTTTCCGCAATTTCCACGAATTTCTTTAATGCTTTGACATTACTGGGCGGGGCGGGATCGTCGGGTTGTACTAAAATTGCCAAATCATATTCCGTAGTATTTGCACGAGGAGTGTCGTAACGTTTTTTAGCAAAATATTGCGCCGCAAAATCGTACATACTTTCTAAGTGATCCTCAGGTATTTCGGCTTCAGAAATAGCTTTAATACTTTTTATATTCCATTTGGTGGTATAATTGAATTTTACCCGTAAAAACGGAATTTGAAAGTGGCGGTGAAACATTGCACTCAACTCCTTATATTTTTGTGCTACGTTTTGCCCAAAATATATACTAAGGGTAAATTCTTGTGATTTTATACTTTTTAGGCTGGTTTGCATTAAATCGTCAAACTCTTCTGAAACTATTTTTACCAGTTTCGGCTCTCGTAAATCAACGATATTTTTTACCGTAGGAATTGCCAAATGCCCGCGAGCTTCGGCTAAAAGTGAGACGTAATAACCTTTAGATTGATAAGAATAATCTTTGCAGAGGTTGAAAATTCTTGCATTTTTTAGCTTAGCAAACTCCGGATTGGTTAGATAAGATTGCGCTGAAATTATCTCAACATTATCCAGTTTTAACTTCCACTTTTCAGGGTGGTTTACAATTATATATTTATTCATTTAGAAATTGAAAATTCTATCAAATGTAGGAGAAAATTAAATACGTTTTGAATGAATTTTATCAAAATAAGTCATTCAATTTATTTCTTTAATTTTTATTAGTAATTTCAGGGCTTCAATAAAATGAAAACCAATATATATGAAATTAAATCTTCTTAGTCTTGCGCTAATTTTCACGGGAAATCTGGTAGTAGCCCAACAAAATAGCGATGATGCTTTACTGGAAAAAGCTAAAGAAATTCACGAAAAGGTAATCACCATAGATACCCACGCCGATATTAATATCAATAATTTCACTGAGGAAAGAAATTATACTATGGATCTTGAAAACCAGGTAACGCTGCCCAAAATGGAAGCCGGCGGACTCGATGTAGCCTGGTTTATTGTTTATACCGGCCAGGATGAGCTTGATGGTGAAGGTTTTAAAAATGCGTATGAAAATGCGATGAGCAAATTTGATGCTATTCATAAACTCGTTAAAGATTTTGCTCCAGATCAAATAGGTTTGGCCACAAACTCTGAAGAAGTGCGAAAATTAACTTCTGAAGGGAAAAAAGTAGCGATGATTGGGGTAGAAAATGGATATCCTATAGGAAAAGTTATTGAAAACGTTGAGAAGTTCTACGATCTTGGGGCCAGATATATGTCTCTTTCTCACCAAGGACATAGCCAATTAAGTGATTCTAATACCGGTGAGGAAAACGATGAATGGTTGCACAACGGTCTTAGTAATTTAGGGAAAGAAGTGATCGCAGAAATGAATCGACTGGGAATGATGATAGATGTTTCACATCCTTCAAAAGAAGCTATAAAACAAATGTTTGAGCTTTCTAAAGCACCACTTATCGCTTCCCACTCCTCTGCTCGTCAACTTTGCAACCATAGTCGAAATTTAGATGATGAACTTCTAATGTTATTTAAAGAACACGGCGGAGTTGTACAAACGGTAGCGTTTAGCGCATATGTAAATACCGAAAAAACCCAGGCATTTAATGAAGCAAGCGATAAAGTTTATGAGAAAAAAGCTGAGGAAATGAGTTTTGAAGTTTTGCCACGCGATTCTGTAAGAGCTTTAAGCAATGAAGATAGAAATGCTTACTACGCCGATTTCCAAAAAGTACGAGCTGCAGCAGCTCCTGAAGTTGAATTGCTAAAAGAAGAAATTGAACCCGTAGGAGTTTCAGATTTTGTAGATCATATAGATTATATGGTTGACCTGATTGGAATTGAGCACGTAGGAATTAGCTCAGATTTTGATGGTGGCGGCGGCATTGACGGCTGGCAGGATGCTTCTGAAACTTTAAATATTACTATAGAATTGGTAAAACGCGGTTATACAGAAGCCGAAATCGCGAAACTTTGGGGTGAAAATTTACTAAGAGTGATGGATGAGGTTGATGCCGTAGCTGCAGAACTCAAAAAAGCATAGGTCCTGAAGTACTAATATGAAAAAAGCCTGTAAGGAATATTCCTTACAGGCTTTTTTAATTCTAAACTCTTAAATTAAGAATTATGCGTGTTGTAAATCGTGTTTACCTTCTTTAATCTCTTCGATCATTTTAGCGTTAAACGCCGGTAGATCGTCAGGATTTCTTGAAGTTACAAAAGCTTCGTCTACAACTACTTCTTTATCTACCCAAAGTGCTCCTGCATTTTCCAGGTCTTTTTTAATAGAGTTAAAAGAAGTCATTGTTCGGCCTTCTACAACTTCTGCATTAATTAAAGTCCAGGCTGCGTGGCAAATTGCGCCTACAGGCTTACTTTGTTTAAAGAAGTCACGCACAAAAACTAAAACTTCGTCATGTCTTCTTAATTGATCTGGGTTGATCACTCCACCGGGAAGTACTAAAGCATTATATTCTTTAGCACTTACCTCATTTATGCTGCGATCAACATCTATTTCTCCAGACCAGTTAGTTCCTTCCCAGCCTTTAATTCTGCCTTTTTCAAGGCTTACTATATCTACTTTAAAACCTTCGTTTTCTAAAGCCTCTTTTGGTGAAAATAATTCACTCTTTTCAAATCCGTTTGTAGCTAAAATTGCTATTCTCTTTTCCATAATTTCATCTTCTTTTTTGGTTCAATCAAAGATAAAATTTGTTTAAGGGAGAGTGTGCTAAGGTCTTTATAAAAGAAAACCCGGTTAAAGTTAAACTTTATTAATTCTCTTAAAACTGTTTAAAATGAGGCTATTTTTTATTTTTGGTCATCTGCTCATTTTCCCGGTTTTTCTCCCAGTTCATATTATTTTTAAGCGTATCTATAATTTCCTTTTCTTCCTCTAATTGGGTGCGCTTTTGTTGTAGTTTTTCCAGTTCCTGGTAAATCGCCGGTTCTCCATATTTATTGGGTACTACTCTTTCATTTTTAAGCAGGGCGTATTGTACGGTAAATTCGGCACCAAAAAATAAAATAAGACAGGTATAATAAACCCAAAGTAGAATTAACACTACCGATGAAGCTCCCCCATAAACAGATGCCGGTTCACTTTTACCGAAGTAGAAACTTATTAAGGCTTCACCAACAAGGAATAAAATAGTAGTTACCGCGGCTCCTAAATAAGTGATTCTCCAACGTAATTTAATATCGGGTAGTAACTTGAAAATGGCAGCAAATAAAGTGGTTATCACGAGAAATGATATACCAAAATTTACAGCCTCTACCATAAACGCGGTTACCTGAGGTGCATATTGTTCAATTTCATCTTTTAAAATTCGAATTAATGCTGAAATAACGAGGGAGAGCAAAAGTAAAAGACCTATTACCATTACCATTCCAAAGGAGATAAGTCTATCTAATAAAATTCTAAGGAAATCGGTTTGTTTGGCCGCTACATTCCAAATATTATTCATGGCCATTTTAAGCTGAAAAAACACCCCGGTAGCACCAAAAAGCAACATTCCTATTCCAAATATAATTGCCCAGGTAGATTCGGTGGCCAGAGCGGCACTCGCAATCATGTTTTCTATAGCATCTGCCGGCTCCTGCCCTACAAAACCACTAATCTCAGAAGTTAACCTTCCCTGTACGGCTTCCTGTTCAAAAAAATACCCGGCGATGGTTACCACAATAATTAATAAAGAAGGTAAAGAAAACAAGGCATAATAAGCTATGGTGGCGCTACGCGCATAGGGTTCGTTCCTATTCCAGCTTATGTAGGCCTGTTTAAAAAGTGACCAGGTAGTTTTGAGGAATTTCATTAAATCTGATATTTCTCTTTAAAAATTTCAATATGATGTTTGGTATGGCCCGCAGTAATAAAGCCCAATGCTCTGCAACTGGTAGAACTCCCGCTAACAAATCCCTGGCTTAACAACATTTCTTTTGAAAAACTTTGGTAAAGCGAAATCCCAGCATTTCTAACTGCTTTAAATTCCTTTTTGAGACTTTTTAAACTTCGCAGTTTTGCAGCGCTGGCAGGAACATAAGCTTCGTGATCAAAACCCGGTAATTTAATTTCCGGTTCTCTCGCGAGTGTAAGCGATCTATATTGAAAAATTCGTTCTACATCTATAATATGCTGAATTACTTCAGCAACGGTCCATTTACCTTCAGCATAGCTATAACTAAGGTCTTCTAGTTTTATCGTATCTAATAATCCCAGGAACTCTTCTCTGTTTTCAAGAAGTAAAATCCCCAGCTCTAAATTGCCGGGGATTTTTTGTAAATATCTGTCGTAGTACGCATTGTACTCGTTATAATTTAGGTTTTTTGCTATCATTTTAAGCAGAATTTCTACTTGCGTTAATATTTCCGTAAAGGGAACGCGTTACCATTTTCTCATAAACTTCAAGCATTTTACCGGCACTTTCGCCTTGTTCCTGAAGTTCCTGAACTTTTCTAAGCGCGTGTTGCTGAATGGTTAGCAATGGCAAAACAATTCTTTCACGTGCCTGAATTGACGCTCTACCGGCCGGCTGATTTTCCATAAGCTCATCATATCCAGTTACTTTTAAAAGCATGGCGTGGGTACGCTTATATTCAGCATAAATAATCTTCCAAAAATCTCCGAATTCCTTATCCTGCTCCATATAAGCGGTTAGCGTAAAGAAAGACTTGGTAAGACTCATCATAGAATTCTCCAATAAGGTTTTAAAGAATACCGAATTTTTATAAAGCTGCTGAACTTTGTCAAACTCGCCAGCTTGCTCAAACTTCTCTAAAGCTGTACCTACCCCAAAGAATCCCGGAACATTTTGTTTTAATTGACTCCAGCTTCCTACAAATGGGATGGCTCTTAGATCGTTCAGGTTAAGTTTAGCATCCTTATTTCTTTTAGATGGTCTACTACCAATATTGGTTTTTGAGTAATATTTTAAAGTACTCATTTTTTCCAAATACGGGATAAACTTTTCGTGTTGTTTAAAATTGGTGTAGGTTTCGTAACTTATCTCAGCAAGATGCGTCATTGTTTCCCGATCTTCATCGGTTAACTGATTTTTTCCTTTGCTAAATATTTCGTTAGAAACCCCAGAACTAAGCAGTTGTTCCAGATTATATCTACAAGAATCACGAGTTCCAAAATTAGAACTAATGGTTTGCCCCTGTACAGTTAACTGGATTTCTTCATTTTCAATTCCAGAACCAAGAGATGCATAGAATTGGTGGGTTTTTCCACCACCACGTGCCGGTGGTCCTCCTCTACCATCAAAGAATACAACTTTTATGTCATATCTCCTGGAAACCTCGGTTAGCATTTCCTTGGCTTTATAAATACTCCAGTTGGCCATTAAATAACCACCATCTTTAGTACCGTCACTAAAACCAAGCATTATGGTTTGCTTGTTTCCTCTACTTTTTAAATGCTCACGGTAAACTGGATTGTTATATAAAGTCTCCATTACATCTGGAGAAGCTTTTAAATCTGGTACAGTTTCAAAAAGAGGAATAATATCTACAGTTGGTTTATTCCAGCCGCACATTCTCAAAAATGCAAAAGGCTCTAAAATACTTTGCGGTACTTCACTGTGGCTAATTATATATCTATTAGCCCCATTTTCTCCATTTTTACTCTGAATTTCCTGCATTGCATATATTGAGGAAAGTGTAGATTTGGTGATACCGTCTTCATAACTTTCAAGATCTATATTACCTTCAACCTTTGTAAGCGCTTCTATTTGTTCTTCGTTAGAAAGCGAAGCATAGTTTTTAGGCAATAAATTTGGCTGGGTTTTAATAATTTCCTCTAAGACTTCAGCGTGTTTCCCGGAATCCTGGCGTATATCTAAAGTAGCAAAATGATACCCAAAGATATTTGCTTTGTTAATAAGATCATCAATCTCTTCAACAAATAACCCCTGGTGTTTATTTTCAACTATATCTTTGATTTTATGCAATTTAGACTTAAAGTCTTCAAGTGACATTTTAATCTTTCCGGTCTTGGATATTGCACTTTGATATAGCGGCGTTTCTATTTCGGTAATAATCGCGTCTACTTCGCTAAAGGTTACCCTTCTTTTCAGCTTTCTAATATCGCGGTAGTAGTTCATTAAAATAGTGCTTCTTAACCTTTGCGCTACTTTCAAAGTAATTTCAGTAGTTACAAATGGGTTACCGTCACGGTCTCCCCCTGGCCAGAATCCTAAATTGATGACCTGGTTACCAATATCTTCACCATCAAAAATATTCTGCTGAATATAATTATAGATCTTACTTACACTTTGGTAGAAAACATTCTCAAAATACCAGATTAAACTTACGGCTTCATCGTAAGGTGTTGGCTTCTCTTTTTTAAAGAATGGAGTTTTACCAAGTTGCGCCAGTAGTTTCTTTATAAGCGTAATATCGTTCTTTTGAATCGCTTTGTCCAAATCGGTGATAATTCCTAAAACCGCTCCCGGATAAAACTGTGTTGGGTGGGCAGTTAAAGTTGGCCTTACGTTAAAACGCTTCAAATATTCCCGCAGCTCTGGAGTTTTGTCTTTAGCTTCGGCTTCCTCTTTTACATTTCTAAGGGTTCCGCGGCCATCCATATTATTTACTATAGGAAAAGATGCATCTTCAATAGCATCAAAAAGCACTACCTGTCTTTCTATATATTGAATAAACCTGAAAAGTAAACTGATTTGATGCTCTTCTGAAGGATCATCCTGATATTTACTGAAGAAGCTTTCAATAATTTCTGAAGGGTTTTTATTTTCCTTAAAGCCTGCTTCACAAATTTCCTGAAAAAGAGGCAGCAGCGATCCTGTTTTACTAATATCGTCAAAAGGCAGCGTTAAAAATATACTGTTATAAACCTGATATTTTGAAAGTACGCTTTCATTAAAACGTTCTAGTTTTGGTTCTCTGTGCATAATTAATTTTAGTTGATTAAGATTAAATTTAAAGTTATAAAAAAACCCTTTAAACACAGAAGCCTAAAGGGTTTTTATAATAAGTTTAGGCTTATTTACATATCCTGAAAAATAGAGTGCATTAAACGTTTTTTATCATTTAAGCTCTCTTCTAGAGAAATCATAGTTTCTGTTCTGTACACTCCTTCAATATCGTCTAATTGAAAGATTACTTCTTTAGCATGTTGGGTATTACGTGCTCTAATTTTACAAAACACATTAAATTTACCTGTAGTAACGTGAGCAACAGTAACAAAAGGGATTTCGTTAATGCGTTCTAATACAAATTTGGTTTGAGAAGTATTCTTAAGGAATACGCCTACGTAGGCAATAAACGCATAACCCAGTTTCTTATAATCCAGAGTTAAAGAAGAGCCTTTTATAATTCCTGCCTCTTCCATTTTTTTAACCCTTACATGAACCGTTCCCGCCGATATTAGCAGTTTCTTCGCAATATCGGTAAATGGAGTCCTGGTATTCTCAATTAACATATCGAGAATCTGGTGATCTGTTTCGTCTAATTTAAACTTGGCCATTTTTTAAATTTCTTTATTTATATGAAATTCAAAATTAATACAAAATCCTTGAATAATTGCTAAGGTTTTTGAGAATTATTCACATTTAAGAGGTAATTCTACATCATTTAGAGTGATTTTATTAACTACAACGTTTTCGATAAGCCTAGATTCTCCATTAATTTTAATTTTTTTATTCTCACAATAGAATTCTTTATGTGCGAACTTGTCAATTTTTGGTTCTATTTTTTCTATTTCCGGTAAAAACATCACTTTTTCATCTTTCACCCCTTCTT
>Ga0207891_1000624_pt1 | contig 22087 bp, 16 predicted proteins | sample LinPmetageLP50_FD_184061 | JGI IMG/M metagenome (GOLD analysis project Ga0207891, IMG submission 184061) | Marine viral communities from the Pacific Ocean - LP-50 (SPAdes) | ecosystem: Environmental > Aquatic > Marine > Oceanic | place: Pacific Ocean | collected 2011-08-27 | reverse complement strand
TCATTCAACAGCGCTATTTTATTTTCATCAATATCCAACGCAACTACTTCATTATGCTGCGAAAGCAACATAGCATTAGATAAGCCCACATAGCCTGTACCCACTACGGCAATTTTCATGATATTCCCTTAAGTATATTTCTATTACCATCATGTTATCAGATACCAAAAACAAAACGTATATGTAGGTGACCCTATTATTATTTTTTATTACCAAATAAAAAACCGACGTGAATTAATCACATCGGTCTTTTTAATTGGCTTAATAAATGATTAGTTTTATTTGCTATTAACCGATGCTATAAATTGGCTAAAATCATGACCTAATTTATCGTCGCGTAAAGCATATTCAACTATAGCCTTTAAATAACCCAGCTTATCGCCACAATCATGCGAGCAACCACTCATGTGAAACGCCTCAACAGCTTCTTGAGCCATTAAAGCATCAATAGAATCTGTTAATTGTATTTCACCACCAGCACCTACCGGTGTTTTAGCAAGTAAGGGCCATATATTTTTGCTCAATACATAACGACCGACTACAGCTAAGTTAGAAGGTGCGGCATCTACATCCGGTTTTTCAACCATAGTTTTAATTTTTGCACTTTCACCTGGAGATAATTGAACACCGCTTATATCAGCAATCCCGTACTTGCTAACATCTGCTCGTGCTACAGGTTCAAGCATTATTTGACTTGCTTGCGTTTCATTAAAACGCGTGATCATTGCAGCTAAGTTTTCCGTCTTTTGGTTTGCAGTGTATGCATCCAGTATCACATCAGGTAGCAGTACAGCAAAGTCGTCATTACCGACAATAGGCTTTGCACATAAAATAGCGTGCCCCAAGCCTTTGGCTTCCCCTTGACGAACATGCATAATTGTTACATCTTCTGGGCAAATAGATCTTACTTCTTCAAGTAATGTGCGCTTAACACGCTTTTCAAGCGTTGCTTCTAATTCAAAGCTAGTATCAAAGTGGTTTTCTATCGCATTTTTCGAGCTATGTGTTACAAGCACTATCTCTTTAATTCCAGCAGCTACACACTCATTAACAATGTACTGAATAAGTGGTTTATCAACAATTGGAAGCATCTCTTTGGGGATTGCTTTAGTCATAGGTAGCATGCGAGTGCCAAGCCCTGCAACAGGGATTACTGCTTTCATTGGTATTCCTTTATTTTTTATTTAATAACAACAAATTATCATTCAGAACTTAAATATAAACTGAACTAATACACTATTTAACATCAAACAGTTAAAATATGAACTTAATTACTAAAGTATATTTAGAGCAGATAAGATCAACTTAAAGCCCCCTTCTCGTAATAGCTTACTAGGCTATTAATAAATTCAGGGATTTGTGATTCAGGCAATTCATTAATACCAGCGGCTCCAGCCCGCCCACCGCCTGTTGCAAAGTTACTGCATACATCTACAGCACCTTGCTTATTACTTAAAGGTGCGCGCACGCTTACGGTAAAACTACCCTTCGTATTGCTTGTTATAACACCATGCGCTTTTGTCGGCGCTTGATTTGCCAAATCATTACCTAGAACACCGCTTACACGCCGAGCCCAAGGCGCATCATCTAATAAAATAACTTTAGCCGTATCACAATCATGTATAACAGTAGCGTTTGCGGCTTTTTGCATATCAGCCTTATAAGCGCGCTCTAATGTGAAAAAAACAGAGTTCTCATCATTAATAGCATCAAATGGTGAACTGTATTGTAAAAGTAATTCATACAAAGCTTCTGGTGTGAAATGAAGGTCAGTTATTTCACTACCATAGCCATTATAATTAATATATGTACCAAATGCTTTTAATTGTGATTTTTGTAATTCAGTTAATTTTAATTTATCAGCCTCTTCGTCAGCTTTAGCAAATAAATTATCACCGTATGCTGCTGTAATAGCCCATAGGTGAAACTTCTTATCCAGCAAATTACTCACAATTAGACTAGTACACATATTTGCATCTAAATCTATGTGTGCAAACAAGTTTGCATGTTTTGGTATTTCACCAGCTTTATGATGATCTACATACATAACCTTAGCACCAGCAGTCAATGCATCATGTAAGGCATCCATGTTTTTTTCCATTGATATATCAAGTACACGAATACAATCACCAGATTTTGGGGTTATTTTTTTTAGTAATTGTATATCCCGCTTTACTCCAGTAACTTTGATAGTATCTGTTGGGTTAGCTAACTGTAACTGCAATAACGCTATAATACCGTCAGCATCACCATTAAAAATATCGTACTTCATAGAAACCTCAATTTTTTAGCAATCAACGTTAGTTGCCTATTATTTTTTGTTCTTTCAAATATTGCACAATTTGCTCTACGCTCTGCTCAATACTTTGTTCGGCAGTTTTTACATGCAGCTCTGGCGCTTCTGGTTTATCAAATGCAGAACTAATTCCTGTAAAGTTTGAAATTTCACCTGCTCGTGCTTTTTTATATAACCCTTTTGGATCGCGGCTCTCACATACTTCAATTGGTGTATCAATAAACACCTCCAAAAACTCACCTTCAGCAATTATTTCACGGGCTTGTGCTCTATCAGCCTTAAAAGGTGAAATAAATGCCGTAGACACTATTAAACCAGCATCGACAAATAATTTTGCTACTTCACTTATGCGACGGATATTTTCTATGCGATCTTCATCGCTAAATGTTAAGCCTTTGTTTAGACCCATACGCACATTATCGCCATCGAGTAAGTATGTATGGCAACCCAATTCAAAAAGCTTGGCTTCTACCGCATTAGCAATTGTTGACTTGCCTGAGCCACTTAAACCCGTATACCAAAGTAGAGCGGGCTTATGCCCTTTGTGCTTTTGCTTTTGTTGCTTCGATACCGTTTGATTGTGCCAAACTATATTCTCATTCTGACTCATTGAATATTACCTTAACCTTTTAACTTAAAAGCGTGAGATACACTTCAGCTTATAAAACAATTTTTTTTATTTTACTTTCAAGCCAATTTACATGACTAAAAAGGAAAAAATAGCGGAATACACACAAGAACAACAACGGCGTATACGATACTTACTGGTAAACCCAGCTTAACAAAGTCACTCAACCTATAGTTACCAGCATTAAAAACCATTAAATTAGTTTGGTAACCGTACGGGCTAATAAAGCTCCCGCTTGCTGCAAATGCAACAGCCATAACAAATGGTAAAACATCCACACCAAACCCAAGCGCAATAGTGTATCCAATAGGAAACATCAAAGCCGCAGCTGCATTATTGGTAACAAACTCTGTCATCAACCAAGTCGCTATGTAAACAGTAATTAACGCTATATACACATAGCTGGGATCGTTAAATTGCCCTATAAATTGCCCCAGTGTATCAACCACACCAGAATTAACCAATGCATTTGAAAGCAAAATAGCTGATGACACCACAAGCCAAATATCAACAGGAAATCGCCTCACCAACTCATTAGTTGTTAAACTTCGAGAAAACAATAACCCACCTAGCAGTAAAACTAACCCTTCGAGAAGGTCTAAAACACCAAAAGCTGCAAGCGCAATCGTTAAAACAAACCCACCAATCGAAAGCCATGCACGCCATCCATTAACTCTTGATTCTGGCTCAACACCAGAAAGAACTATAAAATTTTTATTGATATTTGTTCTAGTTTTGTAGTCTTCACCAACAGCTAGAACTAAGAAATCACCAGAACGAATAACTACATCACCTAGTTTACCCGACACCCGCTCACCATCACGTCTAATGGCAACTACAGCTGCATCAAATAAGGCCCTAAAGCCTGTTGTTTTCAAGGTTTTACCAACAATAAAACTCTCAGGTCTTACAACAACTTCAGTTAAGTTACTATTTAAAGCGCCATTTTTTTCTGCAAAAATTTCTAAACCAGTAAACTGCCCAAGCTGAAGTAACTTAGTCACTTCACCGCAAAAAATAAGCCTATCGGATGACTGAATTACCTCTGTGGGAGACACAGGGCTGATCAGTCGGCCCTGTCTAACAATTTCTACCAAAAATAATGACTCGAGATGACGCAACCCATTTGCCTCGACTGAACGACCAATTAACTCTGAGTTTTCTGTCACCTTAGCATCTATAAAGTAACCTTCTGATGTTGCCTTTTTTTGTTCTATAGTAGGGAGCATCCGCGTACAAAAAAACATAACAAAACCACATGTAACCACTAAAATAGCGCCTATCGCAGTAAACGAAAAAAAAGATAAAGAATTCCCTGAGACCTCAATATACATGGAGTTAACTATTAAATTAGTTGAAGTGCCAATTAGGGTTAAAGTACCTCCCAAAATTGAAGCATATGAAAGCGGTAATAATAGTTTACTAGAAAAATGATAGGGATTATTTCTAATAGGAGAAAGTAAAGTAGCTACCACCGCAGTATTGTTTAATATTGATGAAAATAGTGTTGTAACACCAAACAAACGAAACCAGGTAGAGTTGTAATTACTAACAATAATTTTAGACGCAATAACCCGCAAGAAGCGTGTTTTTTCAAGTGCTAGAGAACACAATACGAGTAAAATTAAAGTTACTAAGCCAGGGTTTGCAATACTCGTTAAAAATTGTTCTTTAGTAACCAAACCACAAGCAATTAGCGAAATGAGAGTTGCGCCAAAAACAGCAACAGGTCGACCTTGAACCTTAATTAAACCAATAATAGTAAAAGCAAAAATGAAAAGCGTAAGATAGGCATCTAATGGCATAGTTATGGCAGCCATCCATAGTTAACAAAAAATATGCGGGCTTTAAAGCCCGCAATGCTAAACACCGGTAATTAGCGAATTACCTTCGCACCCCAGTGAGGGAAGTGTTTGCGTACTAATGCATTAAACTCAATTTCAAACGCAGAGTGATTGCTTTGTGAATGGTCAACTTTAACATCAAGCGGTTTTCGAATCATGCCAGCGCCGACCGTTACGTTAGTTAAGCGGTCGATTATAATAAAAGCGCCTGTATGTTTATTAACATCATAAGCATCAAATTGAACGGGAGCTGTTAAAGCAAATTGGCAATTGCCAATTTCATTCAAGTTAAGCTGAGTCGCCTCTTTTTGCTCTAATGTGTTAACGTCAACTTTATAGTTAACAGCTTCCACATGACCAAAAACAGACTTACTACCTACTTTTATCTCGTATTCACGGTCAACGTGTAATGTCTCTTCTGTCATCCAAACAACATCAGCTTCCAAATTAGCGGACGAGTAAGGTTTTTGATGAGGACGAACAAGCATATCCCCGCGGCTTACATCAATTTCATCTTCTAAAGTAAGTGTAATTGCCATACCTGCTGATGCTTTTTCTAACTCACCGTCAAAGGTTACAATTGATTTAACCTTACTTTCTTTACCTGAAGGTAATGAAGCAACAGTATCGCCCACTCTAATATCACCCGCCGCAACCGTACCGCTAAAACCTCTAAAATCTAAATTAGGGCGATTTACGTACTGCACCTGTAATCTAAACTCATCATTTAAAGCATGGTTTACTTGCACAGTGTTAAGCAGCTTCATTAAGGTAGAACCAGGGTACCAGCTCATTGCTTCGCTTTCATTGACCACGTTGTCGCCTCGTAAGGCTGAAATTGGAACAAAACGAACATCATCAAACGAAAGATCTTTTGCAAACTCACGGTAATCTTTTTTAATGTTTTGATAAACGGATTGCTCGTAATCTACCGCATCCATTTTATTAATCGCTACAACTACATTTTTGATTCCTAATAATGAACAAATGTAGCTGTGACGACGAGTTTGGACCTGTACGCCATGGCGAGCATCAATCAAAATAATAGCTAAATCACAGGTTGAAGCACCAGTCGCCATATTGCGAGTATACTGCTCATGCCCCGGAGTATCTGCAATAATAAATTTACGCTGCTCAGTTGCAAAATAGCGGTAAGCAACATCAATAGTGATACCTTGCTCACGCTCAGATTGAAGACCATCAACCAAAAGCGATAAGTCAAAATCATTATCTGTTGTGTTAAAACGCTTTGAATCTTTTTCAATGGCAGCCATCTGATCTTCAAAAATCATTTTGCTATCGTAAAGTAAGCGACCAATTAGAGTCGATTTTCCGTCATCAACGCTACCACAGGTCAAAATTCGTAGCATATCTTTATTTTCATGAACTTTTAAGTAAGCTTCAATATCGCTTGCAAGTAAGTTTGTTTCTTGTGACATAATTTTCTCAGAAATTTGGTTCAAAATAGGTTCGTGACAAATCGTTATGAAAAGTAAATAAGCATACATTCATAACCTTGCTTTTATTTTTTCTAACAACTAGTTAGAAATAACCTTCCATTTTCTTCTTCTCCATAGAACCAGAAGAATCATTATCAATTACTCGGCCTTGACGCTCTGAAGTAGTACACAACAGCATCTCTTGAATAATTTCAGGTAGAGTTTCAGCAACAGATTCAACCGCACCCGTTAATGGGTAACAACCTAGCGTTCTAAAGCGAACTTTTTTCTGCTGAATTTGCTCTCCCTCTTCAAGCTCCATACGTTCATCATCAACCATAATTAACGTACCATCACGCTCAACAACCGGGCGTTCTTTTGAAAAGTATAGCGATGGAATTTCAATACCCTCAAGGTAAATGTACTGCCAAATATCAAGCTCGGTCCAGTTACTTAACGGGAACACACGAATACTCTCACCTTTATCAACTTTGCTGTTATAAACATTCCAAAGTTCAGGGCGCTGATTTTTAGGATCCCAACGGTGGTTTTTATCTCTAAATGAATAAACGCGCTCTTTTGCACGAGATTTTTCTTCATCACGACGAGCGCCACCAAATGCGGCATCAAAGTTATGCATATCAATCGCTTGCTTAAGGCCCTGAGTTTTCATAACGTCAGTGTGCTTAGCACTACCGTGTACAAATGGGCTCATCCCCATCGCTAAGCCTTCCGGGTTTTTGTGAACAATTAAGTCAAACTCATATTTTTCAGCCATTTTATCTCTAAACTGGATCATCTCTTTAAACTTCCAGTTCGTATCAACATGCATCAATGGAAAGGGTATTTTTCCTGGATAAAAGGCTTTACGCGCTAAATGAAGTAAAACCGACGAGTCCTTACCAACGGAGTAAAGCATGACAGGGTTATCAAATTCTGCCGCGACTTCACGCATGATATGAATAGACTCAGCTTCGAGCGCTTTGAGATGAGTTAACTTTGCTTCGTTCATAATGTTTGTTTATATCCTAAATTATAAAAATCCATGCTGGCTTGCTGTCAAAATCATCATTAATCAAGCTTTAGCTTTGAAACCAATCAAATTTATCAACAAACCTAGTGTGAAGGTGCTTACGGCTTCAATCCAGTAAGTTCGCTAAATTATGTATATTTTCGTTACTATTTTTCTTGCCAATGCTTGTTATATGCACCTTTTCGACCTAATAGGCCATCGTAAATTCCTTTTAGCATAAAGCCTAATCTTTCAAACCTATTTTCTTGCATTATAGAATTTAAAAAAAAGCGAATAGGCATAAAAAATAAACACCTTATTTTCCAATAAGGAGGTACATAAGGCCGTCTACTCAGTAATAAAATATTTCTAAACTGATAATAAAGTCTAATTGGAGCCCCTACTTTATAAGTAATACCAACAAACTTGCTACGAGAATCGCCTAAGCGATGAGTCATCTCTACATTTTTTGCTCTAGCTATATCAAACCCCATGCTTCGAGCTCGCCAACACCACTCATGGTCAACACCATCTATAAATAAAGACTCATCCTTTAAACCAATCTCATCAAGCGCACCTAAATCAATCATCATTCCAGACGCAATAATTTGCGTAACCCCAACAAGCTCATCATACTCAAAAACCTCTTGCTGTATTCTAGGGTTGACCTTTTTATCAGAAAAACTACAACGTATTCGCGGGCCAATAGCAACAACGTTTTGTTTAATTTTATTTGATGCGTTCAACAAACTACTTAAGTTAAATACCATATCGCTAGGTATTGAGCTGTCCTGATCGAGCAATATGCCAAATTCACAGCCCGCTTTTAATAAATAAATTAACCCTGCATTATGTGCATGTGCAATGCCCGAGTTATCAGCAAGGTGGATGTAATGATAGTGACTAATTACTTTTTTGAAATCATGAGGGGTTGGGCTGTTATCAACAATAACTACTTCTGCTACTTGACCATATAAGCGAGTTAACAATCGCTCTGTTAACGCTAAGTCGGGGTTGTAAACAACTAAAACAGCACCAATCATAGTTAATTGTGTTTATTTAAGTTCAATATAAAGCGGTCTGCTTTATATGCAACTTTTATAACCCATGAAGGCATCATTCGCAAAGTTAATACAAATAGTGCATAACAATAGTTTTGTAACGTTCTTTGTTTCAATCCATCCATTGCTAACAACCTTGCTTTAAATTCATTTACAGACTTCCCTCGGCCCCGTCGCTTATAAAAACCATTTATTCGCCTAAAATGGAGCAAGGGTTCTTTAACATTAGCAAACTTACAACCATCTTTTGCAAGGGCAATCCATAAAAAATAGTCTTGTGTATTTAGCATATTAGTTAAGTAGCGATGGCCACGCCTAAATACATTATATCGAATGGCAACAGTAGGATGATTAATAGGACAACGCCGAGAAAAAGCATTAAGCAATTTAGAATGTGTTAGTGGTAACCTTCTTATTCCCACCCTATTACCTTGCTCATCTATTTCCCACAAAGCAGAACCAAGCACATCAACGTCAGCATGCTTATTGAGCAAGGTTATTTGTTTTTCAAAACGATGGGGAACACATATATCATCTGCATCCATTCTTAAAAAGTACTGTGGGTTTAAGGGTAAAGTCGTTTCTATAATATAGTTCATGCATGTACTTAAACCCTGGTTTTTTAGCCCATGTACAAGCACTAAATTTTCATTTTGTTTTTCTAAATCAGTCAAATACACAGAAATATCATCAGCAACTTCGCCATCAAGTACAATCATAAACAAATCTGCTGGCAAGGTTTGGTTTAAAACACTCTCAACTGCCTGTTTTACCCACTCCAATCGGTCATTTATATAAACCGACATGCCACATACAATTTTTACGATATCCGAAATGGGATAAGATGACTGTATTATAAACTGATTATTAGCTGCTGGTATCGGAATCATATACTCTCTGTAAAAGATAAAACAACCATAAACAGTTATCTCAATGCTTTGTTATCCACTTCTAATTGCAATAGCCAATTAAAAAATAAGACATAATAATAGCGTCTCTTAACTATTTTATTAACTACCTAAAAGACTTAATTGCGAAATTTTCCCTTTTTAATGTTAAATTAGGGTTATAAGCAGGGTCAGCCAATATTATATTGGCCCAATTCATTTGTAAATATGCCAACTCAGCGTTAAAACGCATTACTTTTTCTGGTGTATCTTCATGCCCGCGCGAAACAGACTCATGGTGATACAGTACAGCCTCTGCACAGTATACATTTCGTTTACCCAATTGCTTAACCTTTAAACACAAGTCAACATCGTTAAACGCAATTGCTAACTTTTCTTCATTAAGGCCACCTACAGCCCAAAAATCATCGGCTTTAACAAGTAAACACGCAGCAGTTACCGCACTGTAATTATGTGTCGCAATTAAGCGATTCATATAACCAAAATGATCGCTAGGAAAATATTTATGTCCATGTCCCGCACCACCACCATAGCCCATAACCACACCCGCATGTTGAATCCGGTTATCTGAATATAAAAGTTTTGCACCAACGCAGCCTATATCGTCACGCATAACATGCCCAACCATGTTTAACAGCCAATCAGGTTCAATTACCTCAATATCATTATTTACTAATGCCAATACCTCGCCCGAGGCTTTTTTAGCTGCAAAGTTATTTATAGCCGAGTAATTAAATTCAGCCGCGTAATTAAACACGTTTATTTTTGAATGCTTACTTAACTCTTTAAAATACTCTAGGCATATAGGGTCATCAGAGCCATTATCAATAAGTAATATTTCATAGTTGCTGTATGTTGTTTTATTTAATATAGACTCAATACACCCTTTAACCAGCTCTAAACCATTACGAGTAGGAATTATAATCGACACCAATGGCTCCTTATCTAAGTGCCATCTTAAATAAAGACTAGGAAGATTAGACCGTATAACACTTGCAAACGGCGCATATAAGGTACTTAACTGGATCTTAGCATCGCTAAAGCTAGGCAAATTTGCAGGTCGTGAAAGCAAAACTTGTGGTATGTGTTTAACCTCTATGTCTGAATTATTTATATAGCGGGTACACATTAAAGTACTCAACATAAACATATTCAGGGGCAGTTGTGCCGCGTCAAAACAGCCTATATCTTTAATCCAAATACCCGAACTAATGTAACCATTCGTTAGCTGTAAGTCAGGGTTCCAATCTGGCTTGAAGTCAGCAAAACCTCGTTTACTATTTTTGACGCTTAAAGTGTCGGTATCCACGTAAGCAAATTCGATAACTTCGTTCAACGTGGTAGCAAGCATAAAGCCCAAGTAAGGATGCAAAACATCTCCCGCGAATACAAAAAATCCAGGGATGCTCGTTAGCTCATTTGGTAAATCACCGAGCTTTAAGCAAGTAACAACATCACACGTTAAAGCTGTGCTTAATTTTAAAAGTGCCTCTATTTCATTTTTATCATTTTTATTACAATAAACAATAACGTTTAAAAAATCGGTGTGCTGAGCACTAACACTCGCCAATGTATCAAGCAACTTTTGAGGTGAAAACTCGGGTACGCACACAACTATCGAACACCTGAGATTAGCCTCAACTGAAGCTTGCTTAACTCGTTCAGCAACAGTTCTGTTATGATCATCAATATAATCAATGTAAGACTGCTCAAACTCTTCTAACGTTTGGAGCTGATACAGCAATCCACTTTTGTGTAAATTACGGCTATACGCAGCCACAAGCTTCGGATTTTGCTTTACCTTTTCAACAAAAGTAGAAGGCAATATACCAACCAGAGCTTTTAATAGTTTTACTAATGACTTTCTAAATACTCTCACTTACTACTCTTTTCGATATTTGCGTTATCTAACTTTTGTTCATAAAGTTTAATTTTTTTATTAATTAAGGGGCCGTTTGGTCGCAATACTTGTGCACGCTTCATAAATAAATAAGCTAAGCCAATATCATGATTTTTTTCTGCTACGAACGCTAACTCTCTTAAAATATCTAAATCACTAACATCATCACTAAGACGTAATGTATCTCTTAATCGACCAATATCATCTGAGCTTGATAGCAACACAGGAAGCTCACCAGCCTCTGCTGTTTTACCAAGTAAGCGCTTTATGAAGCTCAATACTCGTGTTTTATACATATGTTTTTCCGAAAGATCGCAAAGATTATATTTTTTAATAAAAGCCTGTCCATACTCGCTTGTATAGCAAGAGCGGTAGCTAGAAAGGTAAAGTGCTCTGCAAATTGACTTATAAACATCTGCTGCCTCATCATCTAAATAAGTAGCAACCTGCTCAAACTCTTCTTCACTTAATTTTTGGCGCCTATAAGGCTTTTGCCTTTTTACATTTACATCTTCAAGTAACTGTTCAATTCCAAAAATGCAATACTTACTCTTCATTATATTTAAAAAGCTTAGGGCCTCGTCTTTGTATAACGCATATTTTTTGGGTTCAATAAGTGAAAAACCTCCTGAGTCACCCTCAAAACTTTGTAAAACCTTATCAGCCCTTAATGCCACGCTGTGAGAACAGAACTGGTTTATCCATCGTTTAAACTCTAATGCCTCAAAGCTATAAGATGGATTAATATTTTTAGAAGTGTAAGCAGGAGCAGGGATATTTAAAACACTATAAAAATCATCAATAATACTTCCCCCTACAAACGCACTTTTACTGTATGCACGTAAAATGAAATGACTTTCACCGATTGTATCCACAATAGTTTCAAGCCTTTTTAAATAAAACTTAGGTAGCTTAGGAAGTCCCTTTATAAGGTCTACTTTATGATGCCTTTTTACCGACTGATTATATAAAGATTCAAAGCTATCAAGGGGGTTACGAATATAAGCTACAAATGTCGCATCAGGGAATACATGACTCAAGTCATCCATTTTTTCGAAGAAAAACTCAGAGCTTAATAGTAAAGTATGCATATTTAACTTTTCACATGTATTTATCAATTCACGTGCTTTATCTTTATTAAATATACGCTCCTGCTTGTCAGTCGTATCATAAATGCTATTTAAATTACCTGAGCTAATCCCATTAACATCAATAGTATGTTTTGGGTAGTAAATTCCATTTTCAGCTAAGCGCGGTCTGTCATCCTGTAAACAGTATTGTATTACAGAGGTACCGGTTTTAGGGGGTCCTATATGTATAAATACTTTGACTGACTTTAGCGGTATTTTCGGATTGATCCTTTTGGCTAATTCCATCAAATTTATTGCTATTTTTGTATCTAAACCTTGAAGAGTTAGAGCCATTTCTTTAAAAAAATTTACCAAGACTTGTTGGCACTCTATGTCAGTCTCGCTTAGTATATTTTCAACGTGAGCAAGATCCGCATTTAGCCAATAACTGCTCTCAGATTTTGTATTGTTAAATTCAGGAAGTATCTTCTTAAAGTTAGGCTTGTTTTTAGCTAACTCAAGTAGCGCAATATACTGCTCTTTGGAAATAAAAAATCTTTCCCCCTCTACCTGAGTTAACATTTTTATATTGCGTGCATATGAAGTGCCTGAAATTAGGGTTTTAGTGTAGCGTCTAGAATTGGAAATATAATATCTTATTAACTGAAATGATAAATGGCTTAAAACTTCGTTAAATATATGGTTTTTATTGTTTAGCTTTTTTTTTTGTTTAAGTATTTGCTCAGAAAAGTATGTTTCAAGACCACCAGCGTAATTGCATGCTTGAACATAATCGTGATTAATAATCTGCGAGTTTAAAAAAATATTATTAAATTTAGTCAAATCCAAAATCATGTCAGCTGGGGGCGAACTTATTAGCTCTTCTAAAACTACACCCTCTCGTTTACCGACTTTTACACATTGCTGCATAGCGCTTGTAATATAATCCGCTGCCTTTATTGTAAAGTAATGAATTTCGAAAGTAGTCTGTGAGGTTGAAATCTCATCTAATATACTTTTAAGCGAGTCTATCTCTTTAGCATTTAAAGTTGAAAGCCCTTCACCTGAAAGTAATAATGTTTTCTCTTTGGCCCTTTTTAAATTACTAAATTGTTTTTGCAAAGAAAAAACCACATTTCTTAACTCATCCCCTTTTAAGTTATTACTTATATTTAGGTGATACTTGCTCGGGTCTGTTAGAGTTAAGTTAAGCAAAGGCCAGGAATGATTGTTAGGGGTAAAGTCTTTGATCGACAGCTCTGGATACAATATATCCAACGATTTGAGTTTTTCTCTGTTGTAACCAAAATAATTTTGTAGTGATGTAGTCCCTGTTTTATGAAGACCCACATGAATAATAACCTTTTCAAACACTAAAAAGTCCCTTCAATTGCTTTATTTAATTCATTAATAGGAACTTTCCATTCTATCGAGTGGCTGCTTTGAACTATATTTTCAGAAGAAGTATTAAAGCCATATGTTTTATGCCCACATATTAAATCTGTATTTACTTGATGATTAATACCTGGGTTTATTTTCATAATCGGTAAACAAGTAATGCCTAAAGTTTTTGCAGGGTTGGGTATAAAGAAGGAATTTTGCAAACCGGAACCCGGACTACCAGCAATAAAATTGGTGGTCGAAAGTACTTTTTGCATCTCTATTTGAGAAAGGTCCTCAGGCACTATAATTTCAAATCCTATTGAGCGAAAGTAAGACTCAACTTCACCCTCATTGAGTAATATTCGGCCTTGTATAGGCAGTTTAACCGCACGTCTGCTTAAATAAACTGGCTTGTTACTAACAATGCTATTTTTATTCTCGTAACCTGCCATCATTTTATTTAAATGTAGCCAAACTAAACGAGCTTCATCCGTTAGATAGCAATTGCCATCACTAACAGAAATACCTGATTCGGGAATAATTATATGCTCAAACGTTGTTGGCTTTTTAATAAAAACAATATTATCGCGATTTATGCCCAGCACTTCTAAATACTGCATCATATTAGAATTCAGAAATGCATTTTTGTGCTGCTCATTAAAATTTTTAAATACGTGATAAACAAACTTAGTACTTTTATTTATTAAATTAGGTTTTTTCAATGCAAGCCAAAAACGCGTAACCCCCTCCTGAATAAAGTGCCCATAATGTGGATTTAGCATTCCCATATAGTAATAACTACCTTTCAAGCGCTCACTAGGAAAGTCAACCTTAAAAGGGTAAGCAGGCAGTTCAGAATGATCTCTATATCCCTTTAAAACTGGTTTGTAATGATCTGCAATTAGAATAGGATTTAAATTTTTATCATAAGCCCAATGCTCAAAAAAATAGCTTTGGGGTATGTGATGCGTTTCTTTATAGGGTAAAAATAATGAGTTTTCTTCTATGCAGTAGATGGGTGAAAACTTCGTAAACTCAGCCCCATATAAACGAGTTTTAGATACATCACTACCACATAAAAAATCTATATGCTTTTTTAGCTCTAAGCTATAGTCAATTCTTGTGCTTACTCTTCTTTTTACGGGATCCCAATAATTGTTTTTCATAGTTTTTAGAGCCATGTATATCTAACTGTTAGTCGCTCTTTATCGTGTATAAAGGCATTTCGTACTACTGTATTCTCAATACGTTGTCTTATCTTTTTGGCGTACTGGTCTTTATAGTCTAAAGAATTTAGGTACTGAATAAATTGCTCTCTCTGCTGTTTATTACTAGTTATACGGTCGAAATGTCGCAACATAGGTGCAATTTCAAGCCGGATAGACTCATTAATTTTAGCTTTGGTGCCATCATTCGAATCAATTTTTATATCAATAGTTTCGAAGAATAGACGGACAAAATTTTGCTTATCTTTATCATAATCCATCAAAAACACATTTTCGTCTCCGATGTGTTTCGCCCAATTATCAATAAGCAATGGCATCCTTATTTGAGCTAATTCCCTTTTACAATACTTAAAAACATCTTCATTTTCTTGAAGTCCCCAATTAACTTTGACCGCTTGTAAATAGGCAGATATTAAGTAATCGGTGTAATTTCTCACTGCAACTATAACTTTTACATTTATACCTTCAGATTTTATCTCTTTAAGCATATTTGCAATGTGCTGCGGGTTATCTCTAATTAAAAACTCACTAGATACTACAGTACTACCGCCTTTATTTTTCGCAAATTTTAACAGAGAATCCCAATTATTTTGGTAATTAGAGAGAGAAAAGTCAGGATGGTTAGAGGCAAAATAATTACTTGCCCCTCCGTAAAAACCATATGGAGAAAAACAGGCCTGCAAGTTATCGTCGGTGGGAAGCTTAAAACCAATATTTTGAATTGCACTTGTTGCTGTTTTTCCTATTCCAGGATGAAATATTATTGTTTCTGGTAGATTTAAATTAATATTCATACTTCTAACTACTCACCTAAAAACGGAAAACGGCCAAAATCACTGACCAGCGGTCCCCACTTGAGGATCTGCGCTTCATTTAAATCTAAATCGCCAACGAACGGGTTATCAAACCCGCCTGCATGCCATTTATCTAATGGATTAAGAATATGCAAGTTTTGCAAACCAAAATCACCCGGAATTTGTGCATCAGCAACAGCGTTATCACCAACATGAATAAAGCTTTGCGATGCAGGGAGGCTATCTTTTATATGTTGCCAAAGCGTGCCGTTGTCTTTACGCTTACCCAAGTTACTAGACACTAATAACTCAAACCCAACGCTCACACCTACCTTAGCAAGCATAAGCCCCACCTGCTCTTGAGTGTAGTAAGTATCGGAGGCAACAGTAACACGTTTGCCACCGATTATAAGTTCATTAAATAGATCAACCATTTCGTCTTTAGGCTTAATCATATCTAAATCATAAGCAAACTCTTGTTCGGCATACTTTATAGCTTGATCTTTTGTCCAGCCTAATTGATTTGCCAAGTATTGATACGTTTCAAAAATATCAACATCGCCAATAAAGTTTTTCTCTTTTCTAACTTCAAACTCAGCGTTATTGCGTGCTTTAACAAAGTTATGGGCATCTATTACTATTTTGCTTTTAACGAGAGACTTACCGAGCAATAATTTAGCATAATCTGGAGCATGATACTTACGTCTCACTAACGTATCAAACACGTCAAAACTAATATGCTCGAATGAATTGAGCTGATGGCGTAAATTTTCTTGGGTGTTAACGTATTGAGATAAAATAAAGCTATTGTCAAAGGTGAGCTGGCCCGACTTTGGATAATAATATAGTTGCTTATACCCGTTTTTTTCTACTAACAGGCCAAGCATTCGCTCAAGAGCATGTAACTCTGAGCCATCATTTGGGAGTGGTTCTGCAGGAAAGTCATCGTATTTATAGCTTTTATTTAAAAGCTGCTTTAATGCATCAGGCCTTGCCCAAAACATACCACCAGCAGGGTAAGCTAAAAAGTCATCCCTTAATTCTATATCCCATTCTTTTGCCATCTTTTGCGCATAATGCTTGTTTTTCAACCAGTGATTAACCCAATCAGGCATCATCCAAAATGAAGTGGGGTAATACATTCCGCTTTCAGGGTTATCGTTAAAATGGTTAAGCACTTGCTTTATAACATGCTGATCTTTTAATAAGTACTCGCCTAAGTAATCTGCCCACTGAGTTTGAGCTCGGCCCGAATACAATGACTTTTTAGAGTGCATGTGACAAAACAAATCATAGCTTTGTAACTCACTTGCAAATTCAACAAGCATAGGGCCAAAATTACGACCGTGATTCGGTACTACTTTTACCGTTACATTACTTACTTTTTCACAAGCTTTAAAATCTTTGGCAGCTTTTTTAGCAAGCTCTTCATTTGCAACACTTACAAACACATCAACCGATTGTGGAAACTTAGCCAAAGCATCACAATAGTAATCAATAAACTCACCATAAAAAACATGAAAACACATAGCTAACTTTAACAAAGTTGGCTCGCCATTCGCTGTACTTTTAATTGGCTTTGGGTGCCATTTTTGCGTTGCAGGGGGCGATATTCGACCTTCATCCTGTCCATGACTCAAGTAATGAACCAAAGCCTGCTCACCTTGTAAATATATGTCTGTGTTACACTTGTAGTATAATTCAGTATCAAAAGCAGGACTTGGGTTTACATTCGAAAAATAGCCTTTATGTAAGTAGTCTTCAAATGCTTCTAGCTCACATGAAAACGTTCGACATTGTTGCTGGCTATACCATGTATAATCAAATAAGCCTCTGTGTTTTGCAGTATTTAATAAAGAAAGGATATCTTTTTGGTTATAATTTTTCTTATTTACCTTTGATTTTGCATATTCACGCGATTTTAATTTTTCATTTACTCGCTGAGCCATTTTAAATAATAGCGGCTGATTTTTAACGAAGTTAAAAAGCGTTGGCATTGTTTTTTTTATTCGCTGTTTATTAATCATGAGCCTAAACCAAAAAATTGAAGAGCGTTTACAGTTCCATTACCCGATACATCATCGTCAATATCAAAAATATGCTTCGTACTGCGTGGGATCATATTGGGCTTGCTTAAATAATTATTTAGCATTACTTCAAGCTCACTATTACTAAACTCTATTGAATTTTGGCCACTATGATAACAATAATCGAGCGCGCCACACATCACTTGCTCTAATTCATAAAAATAACGCTGCGATGCCACTTTTCGACCGTAATAAAAATCAAACTTAGTGTTATCAAATGTATTAAACCTTATCCCTCTAAACTGCCCAAACGGCGCTGTTAACAAAGACTCCAAAAACATAGAGCGATCTAACGGCAAATATCCATCGCCTAATTTAACCCCCTCTTTTAAATAACCTTTCATAGTTGCTTTGTTATTAGCTATACAGTGTTCGCCCGGTTTAGAGGATATTAAGTAATGCCCAACCGTATCTTTGTTTAACAAAATAGTGAGTAATGACTGAATAGTACCTGAGTAACCTAAATCAACTAAATGAAGCGTATTTTGAGATGTAACACCTAGTGATGTTAAATAAGCTAAATACGGTTTTTTAATGGCAGAAATAACATTTTCTAGCAACTCTTGATGTTGGGCTAAAACAGTTATAATTTTTTTTCTATCGTGGGGTAAATATACAAGCTCTTGAGTGATATCTTGACTAAAAACCTGTTGTATTTCTGTATTCGAAAGTAAAAAACGCGAGCGCAACAAGTCAAAAAATGAGCCATTAAAGTCACCTTTTAAAGAGTATTCAAAACTACGACTGTCGCTTAAGAGTAATTTAAATAAAAATGCGCGCGAAACTAACAAATAACAGCTATTGCGACGTTGCTCACTACCTAACAAGTATTGTTGGTAGGCTCTTTCTAACCAGTAGCCTTCTCTTGCGAGAAAAAATAATGTAGTACTTTGAGGAGCGCTTTTAACTAAGTTATGCGAAAAAAAGCTCAGTGCAGGGCCCATAAACGACGTTCCAAATGACGCAAAACGCGGTTGTGAAACTTTTGGGTCTTTAATACTTTCCATTTTTATTAATACCGTATTAGTTGAAACTAAAAAATATCTGCCGGAATACAATAACGACTCTATATTTCAGCCGATTTTCATCCTTGAAACGATGATGTGTTATTTTACGTGTATCCCTTTTGAAATAACGCATGAATAATTTTCATAAAGTCAAAATGTGTCAAAAAAGGAGTCGTAACTGTTTCCCTAAATGGCTTTGATTTTATTTCATCAACAAATAGTGTTTCTTGATTAAGCATATATTTTTGGCACATCCGAGAGTTTGAGCTTTCGTAAAAAGCCATCACTTCATTGTATTGCTCTAACGTCATTAAATGAGAAGGTTGTGGTTTCAGCTCTGTATCTAAAATATCTTGTGCAAATGTTAAAAAGTCTAAGCGCTCTTGGCCTTGTATATGTTTCATTCGTGCATTTGCTAAACGCGCAAACTCTAACATAGGGTTGCTCCACTTTTCGTTGAGCTTGGTTTTATCTAAATCTAGCCCTGATGTGTCAGTAACACCTATAACAGACAAAAAGTGTAACCTAATATCATGTCCAATTGATGACTTTTCGTAAGGAATAACTTTAATTGAACCGTGACCAAAAAAATGTGCCCATAAGTCGACGAGTTTTTCGTAGTCGTAACGCATTGCTTGTGACTGATACTGCTCCATTACTGTTTTAAAAACTTTTGGACTACCCGCTTTAATTTCTGTCGAATAAGATGATTCTATATAGTCAGCTTGTGGGCGAAGATAGATTATTATTTCCGGTGAAATATTTAACTTTTTAAAAAAGTCACTCATATACTTTAAGGCATTTTCTCTTAGTCTTGAGCTAAAATGTTCGGCGCTCAATACTATTGTTTTTTCTGAATGTTCAGATATACACTCTTGTAATTTACCCCATAAAAAATCAGCCGAGTGATTTGCAGGCCCTAAAAACTCCATAAACCGGCCGCCGTTATCTAAAGGATGTAGTGTATTTACTAAATCAAAATGTGCATCTTTTCTGGGGCCAAGATTTGGGTATACAACCCCTTTAGTAAGTAAAGTTTGACGATTTTTAAACATGAGGTGCTGTATACTGGTCGTGCCTGTTTTTTCAGTACCTATATGCAAAATTACTCTACTCATTTATCTCATCCTGATGGCTACTATTTTTATAATAAGTTGTGCCGTAACTATAATTTTGTAATTTCATTTCTTTATCGCAATATTCTCTTAGTTGCGCAGATTCAGCATCGCTCCAGTTGAAGTCTTGCAGAGATTTTATCTTTGAATTCTGTGTTGAGGTCTGCTCTGGGCGATCGCTAGAAGAGAGTTGTTTTAAAAGACGATGTTGCTCGTTGCCTGTTAACTTTAAAAACACTCCGAGATCTTCACTCACTTGTTCTGCATTTTCAGCCATATCAAACTGATCGACTTCTATAAACCAATCTCGCTGTTTTAAAAGCTGGTTTATAGTTTGACGAGACTGTCGCCATACCACAAATGACTGCTTCCACTGTTTTACATGCTGTAAAAAGCCAACTTTTGGAAATTTAATCAGGCGAGACTGTATATTCTCCATTGCTCTTCTTTTACAAAAAATCACTTGAGCATTTGGCCAAGCCATTAATGCAAAGGGTAAATTTTGTAACATCGGGATACCAGGCGTTTTATCTAAGTGGATAATATTACCATAATAAAGCTTATAAATATTTCGTAGCACTGTTAAATGTTCAGCTAATAAAACTGTTTTTGGCACTGTATTAACTAAGTTTCCTGTAATACCAGCGGTAACTGAATTTTCAAAAAATGCATCAGTGCCCATAAAAGCTTTAGCGACTCCTTCAATAACATGCGACTCGCCATGCGCTTTCGCCCTCAAAGCCTTACGACAGGCTTTGCCTAGAGCTGAAGTTCCAGAACGTGGAGAGCCAACAATAAGTAACACTTTTTTGGGTAGGTCTACGGGCTGAATAAAGCCACGAAACAATAAAAACTCTTTAGTGTTTTGCTGAGCATAAACACTAAAGTGATAATCTGTTGTTATACTTTTTTTATGTAGAGCAACTTCAAATCTAGATACGCTTTGATTTGCCCCTAAACCCAACTCTTTATGCAACTTTGGAGCTGATGAAAGTGAGATATTTACCTCAGTTTCCACTTCCCCAATTAGATTTTTAACTATTAAGGAGTCAATGCTATCGTCAACAACAATGCGTCCACCAAAGTCGAGCTCTGATTGATTCAAGGCACCTACTTTGGGGCCCATTAATTGACCTGCTTCAGGTTTACACTCTTCGATATAATAGCTGAACATATTTTTAGCCAATGATTTTATTTATTTTTATATAACTCTCAGAAAGAGACAGCGGAGCAGTAATGTTATCGGCTAGTGTATTACTTAACGTGGGATCATTTAGCACTTTCTGTAAAGTGTTAGCAAGTGATACAGGGCTACCAGCTCTAAAGTGCAAACCGGTTTGATTATGCTGTATTTTTTCAGCCATTCCACCTATATCGCTAACTATTACTGGCTTTTTATGATTTAACGCTTCTTGTATGACCATTGGCGAATTTTCCCACCAAATCGAAGGAACAACCACCCAACTTGCAGCGGCTAAAATATGAGTAAGCTCTGATTGCTCATAAGCTCCATGCATTCTTACAATGCCCTTTAGCTTTTTAAGCTGAGCAATGACTTTTTCTTGGAACTCACCCGGTTGCGTATCAAAGTTCGCGCCATGAATGTCAATATAGAGCTGCTGTCTCAACTCTTTAGGCATTAAAAGCAATGCATCAAGAAGTACATCAATACCTTTAAAAACATTGATTTGTCCAATATATACAATGCTTATTTTATCCTCAACAACAAAGGGGGAGGTTAAATCAACGTTTTCTAACTGACCATTTTCAACAACATGTATTAACTCTTGAGCAATACCCCAGTCTATGTAGCGTTGCCTTAAAAATGCCGATGGAGCAATAAATGTATCCACCATTTTAAAACAACTTAATAAATATTCTTTTCGTAAAAAGAAATCACCTGGTGACTTATCAGGAAAACACCCATTGCATTCACGCGTACCTGACTCAAAACAAAGCTTGTTTTGCCCGCCAGTTTTGATCATCAACCCTGAATTATTACATATTGCATAATACTCATGCAAAGTGAGTACTAACTTTGCATTTGGAAGTTTTTGCTTAATGACTTTCATCATTTCTACACCAAGCAAAAAGTAATGATGGCAATAAATAATTTCAGGAGCTAATTGCTCAAGTAAGTCTGCAAAATCGCCCCATAAGTGGCGAGTTTTAATATTAGAAAATAAAAAAAAGTCATCGTGGGTGGTATGAAATAAAATTTCACGCTCATTTTTTATAGTTGAAAAAGCGGATCCACCATGAGGGGTTACTGACGTTCGAGCTAAAAAGTAAGCATCATCACCTTGATTTAAACACT
>Ga0207891_1000619_pt1 | contig 22319 bp, 19 predicted proteins | sample LinPmetageLP50_FD_184061 | JGI IMG/M metagenome (GOLD analysis project Ga0207891, IMG submission 184061) | Marine viral communities from the Pacific Ocean - LP-50 (SPAdes) | ecosystem: Environmental > Aquatic > Marine > Oceanic | place: Pacific Ocean | collected 2011-08-27 | reverse complement strand
TAAAACCAAGGAGAAAAAAAGTTATACTACCATGTTCCTGTCCCCCACCAAAGAAGCTAAGGGTGAAACGGAAACTGCACAGGAAGACTCTGACCCTAATAATTATGAAATTGAGCCATATAATACAATTGGCTCGGGCTGGCCTCCAATGGAATATTAATGCAAGATTTTAGATTCCTGGTATTTTTACTTGAGGGTATTGCGGCCATATGCGGCTTATATTTTTACCAGAAAAACCCAGCCGATAAAGCGGTTGGGTTTTTTTCGTATTTTCTGTTGCTAACATTCTTTGTTGAAAGTATAGGATTATTTCCGGCTGCAATCTACTGGAATGAAGAATTACATTTTCTAAAGCAAACTTTTTTGTACAGAACTTATTGGTTATATAATCCTTATTTGATTATAAGTTTTGTTGTTTATATACTCTTTTTTAAGTGGAATATTTCAAATAATAAAACCAGAAAATTTATTGATAAAGCTTTGCTCTTATATGTGATAATCTGTATTGCCAATTTAATATTTTCAGATGTATTTCTTCAGAGTAATTCCGTAGTTACTTATTTATTAGGTAGTTTTTTTCTGCTGGGAGTTATTTTCTATTATTACTTTGAAATTTTACTGAGTTCTAAAATTCTAAATATCAAAAAGGAAATTAGTTTTTATATTTCCTTTGCATCGCTTTTATATTTTCTAACTACCACTCCTATTTTTATTTATTTTAAATATTTTAATGATAAAAGTCCGGAATTTGTAGAACTCAGTAGTTTGATTATGATCGCAATGAATATTTTTATGTACGGTTCCTATAGCATTGCCTTTTTATGGCTGGCCACCAAGAAAAAATCAACTTCTAAGAATATAAAGAATGCTTTCTAAAGAAGAAATTTTAATTATCATCTATTTTGTGGTAGTCATCCTGCTGCTAACGGCTTTTGTGATCGTTTTTTTTGTGGTGTATCAAAGACGGAAAAATAAAATGCTGCAAGAGCAATTTGAAGCTAAACAGCGGTTTGAACGGGAAATTTCCCAGTCGCGTTTAGAAATGCAGGAACAAACCTTAAAAAATGTAGGATGGGAATTGCACGATAATATTGGTCAGTTACTTTCTGTTGCTAATATGCAGTTGAATATCTTTTCCAGAAACCTACCTGAAGCCGAGAAAGCTTCAGCTTTAGAAATTAAAGAAACCGTGGCAAATTCGCTTCAGGAAGTGCGTTCGCTCTCAAAGTCCTTAAACAACCAGGTAATTGGTTACGCCGGTTTGGTGGTTTCTGTAGAAAATGAACTGGCAAGGTTTCAGCGTATGGGCGTTATTGAAACCGAAATGAAAGTAACCGGAGAAAAACAGGAAATTTCGCAGCAACACAGTATAATTTTATTCAGGATACTTCAGGAATTCTTTTCTAACGTTATCAAGCACGCAAAGGCTTCAGCATTAAGTGTTCATATTAGTTTTACTTCCGAAGAAATAATTATTACCGCAAAAGATAACGGGCAGGGATTTGATATGGAAGCGGTGAAGAAGAATTCAGGATTGTTCAATATGGAAAGCAGGGCAGCGCTGATACACGCAAAGTTTGAGCTGGAAACTTCTATAGGCGCAGGAACTTCCTTATCTTTACGTTATTCTTTAATGGGGCAACAAGATGAATAATACCGTAGCAATTGTAGACGATCACACTTTATTTTCACAATCTTTAAAAAACCTGGTGAATTCTTTTGAGAATTACGAGGTTAATGGCGTGCACAAAAACGGGCAGGAACTGGTGAATCAATTTAAAGCCAACCAGCCTAAACCCGATTTGGTGTTGTTGGATATTAGAATGCCAATAATGGATGGCCCTGAAACGATGGCCTGGCTCAAAGAAAATTATCCTGACCAAAAAGTTTTGGCGCTTACTATGGAAGACGATGAGGAAACCGTGACTTTTATGGTGAAATTGGGATGTCGCGGGTATTTGCTAAAAGATATAGATCCAGATGAGTTTAAGTTTGCCATGGATGAGGTGATAAAGGAAGGCTTTTTCTATAGCGATGCGGTTTCTGAAGCCATTAAAAATAAGGAGAAAGAAAATAAACTTGTAAGCCTTACGAAACGCGAACTGGAATTTCTTAGCCTGGCCTGTTCTGAAATGACCTATAAAGAAGTGGCAAACGAAATGAATCTTAGCCCGAAGACTATAGACGGATATCGTGAAAGTCTGTTTCAGAAACTAAATGTAAGAAGCCGTACCGGCTTGGTGCTATACGCCATTAAGCACAGGATTTTGTTATTGTAAGGCCCCCCAGCCCCCAAAGGGGGAGTTACGAAAATTTTAAACAGAACTAAGATTTTTTGAATCTATTTTTAATAAGTCTGATCTTACCATAGAACGTCATGCTGAACTTGTTTCAGCATCTAGGTTGAAAAGTAGTTAAGCTCTACTTAGACCCTGAAACAATCCCGAAGCGTCGGGACAGGGTGACGTCAAACTGATTGTAAAAGGTAATTAGTCACAAAACTATTCGTGAATTAAAGCCAAATCCCTTTCCTATTTTTAATAGATAACTTTCTGCTGTATCTTCGCAATCACAAAAAAATAATGTCGTGAACGAAACTCCCAAAATTGAACTTCGAAATTTAAAGCTTAAAGATTATCAGGAACTAAAAGTTTCTATGATAAAGAGCTACCAGAAAATGCCAGAGGAATACTGGAGTAAAGATGAAATTAGGAACCTGGTGAATAAATTTCCTGAAGGGCAGTTTTGTATAATTATAGATAATAAAATAGCCGGTTGCGCACTTTCTATCATCATCGATTCTAAAAAGTTTGATGAAGATCATACTTACGATGAAATAATTGGTGGTGAAAACTTTTCTACCCACACTAAGAATGGTGATATTTTATACGGAATAGATGTTTTTATTCATCCAGATTACCGCGGAATGCGCCTGGGAAGACGTTTATACGAAGCCCGAAAAGAGGTTTGTGAGCAGCTTAATCTAAAATCTATTGTGTTTGGTGGGCGAATTCCTAATTACGCGACATATTCTAAAGAACTCACCCCTAAAAAATATATTGAAAAAGTAAAATTGCAGGAAATTCATGATCCCGTGTTGTCTTTTCAGCTTTCCAACGATTTTCACGTAAAGAAAGTGATTAAAGGTTATTTGCCCGGCGATGCCGAAAGTAAAGAATACGCGGTTTTGATGGAGTGGAATAATATTTACTACACCAAAACCACCAAATTGATAGATACGCCCAAAACCGTGGTTCGGCTTGGGTTGGTACAATGGCAAATGCGACTTTTTAAAGATTATGATGCGCTGGTTTCACAAATTGAATTCTTTGTAGATGCGGTAAGTGATTACCAGAGTGATTTTATCCTTTTTCCTGAATTGTTCAATGCGCCACTTATGGCCGAATTCAATGAGCTTACGGAACCTGAAGCTATCCGCGGACTTTCTACCTATACCGAACGTTTGCTGGAAACCTTCCAGGAATTTGCGGTAAATTACAACATAAATATCATCACCGGAAGTATGCCTATGGTGATTGGTGAACACATGTATAATGTTGGTTTCTTATGCCGCCGTGACGGAAGTTATGAGCGTTATGAAAAATTACATATCACGCCGGCTGAAGAATCGGCCTGGGGAATGAAGGGCGGTAGTAAATTGCAAACCTTTGATACCGACTGTGGAAAAATTGGTGTATTAATTTGTTATGATATTGAATTCCCTGAGGTAGGCCGAATTTTAGCCGAAGAAGGAATGAATATTCTTTTTGTTCCGTTTATGACCGATACCCAAAATGGATATTCCCGCGTAAAAATATGCGCACAGGCCAGGGCGGTAGAAAATGAATGTTATGTTGCCATTGCAGGATCTGTAGGGAATTTACCTAAAGTAAATAATATGGATATCCAGTATGCTCAAAGCGCGGTATTAACGCCATCTGATTTCGCATTTCCCGTAAATGGAATTAAAGCCGAAGCCACCCCAAATACCGAAAGTACCTTATTGGTTGATGTAGACCTGGATCTGCTAAAAGAACTTCACGCCTTTGGAAGTGTAAGAAATATGAAAGACAGAAGGAAGGATTTATATTCTTTGAAGAAGAAAAAGTAGTTCTCGGCTATCAGTTATCAGTTTCTCAGTTTTCCGTAGGAAGTATTTGGAACTTGCATTGATTTGTTTACCGTCAATGCGAAGCCCCAGGCGGTGACAATCTTTTCTAAAATGTGAATTATTTCGAGAATCTGGTATAATTATCAAATTATTAGAAATTCAGCTTAAAACATTTAAAACACAAAAAATCCTTCAATAAATTAAGAATTTTTCAAAAGCCCGAAATTCGAAGAATTTCGGGCTTTTTCTTACTGTAATTTTTCTTCTTGAAAATGCCTTTTCAGCTATCGTAATTAAAACACGATTAAAGCTCTGTAAAACAGTTGTTTAAGTTAATTGTTTTTATTCCGAAAGTAGTGCTTTCTATACAGCAAATTACCTGCTGAATTCTTATCGGCTTACTTTTAATCTTTAAATCACACGAAGAAGAAATAAGTAATGCATAATAAATTCAGTAAAGTTTTAACACAAAGCGATTCGCAACCGGCATCACAGGCAATGTTGCACGCCATAGGTTTAACCAAAGAAGATTTTAAAAAACCATTTGTGGGTATTGCCAGTACTGGTTACGAAGGCAATCCGTGTAATATGCACCTTAACGATTTAGCTAAATTGGTTAAGAAAGGTGCAAATGAAAATGAACTTGTAGGTTTAATTTTTAATACCATTGGCGTAAGCGACGGGATTTCAATGGGAACCCCGGGAATGCGTTATTCGTTGCCGTCCCGTGATATTATAGCCGATTCTATGGAAACGGTAATTCACGCGATGTCTTATGATGCATTGATCACCGTGGTAGGATGCGATAAAAATATGCCCGGTGCACTTATGGCGATGCTAAGAATTAACCGTCCTGCGATTTTAGTGTATGGTGGTACAATTGCTTCCGGATGTCATAACGGTAAAAAACTGGATGTGGTTTCTGCTTTTGAAGCCTGGGGCGCAAAAACAGCCGGGGATATAGATAAAGAGGAATACGATAGTATAATTGAAAAAGCCTGCCCTGGTGCAGGTGCCTGCGGCGGAATGTACACCGCGAATACTATGGCTTCCGCAATTGAAGCTTTGGGAATGGCTTTACCTTATAATTCCTCAAACCCTGCGGTAGGCGAAGAAAAGAAAACCGAAAGTGAGGAAGCCGGAAGAGCGGTGCGCTTGCTAATTGAAAAAGATATAAAACCTCGTGATATTGTGAATCGTAAATCGCTAGAAAACGCGATTCGTTTACTTACGGTTCTAGGAGGTTCTACCAATGCTGTATTACACTTTTTGGCCATTGCAAAATCGGCCGAAGTTGACTTTAGCTTAACCGATTTTGAAAAAATATGCGATAGTACTCCGTTTTTGGCAGATCTAAAGCCAAGCGGAAAATATGCAATGGAAGATGTGCATAGAATTGGCGGAATTCCCGCGGTTTTAAAATATATGTTGAAGAACGATATGCTTCACGGCGATTGTTTGACGGTAACCGGAAAAACCTTAGCCGAAAATCTTGCTGATGTTCCAAATATGGAAGAAGGTCAGGATGTATTCAGACCCTTGGATAACCCGATTAAGAAAACCGGACATATTAGAATTTTATACGGAAACCTTGCTGAAGGCGGATCGGTAGCGAAAATTACCGGAAAGGAAGGTTTGCAATTTACCGGAACAGCAAAAGTATTTAATAGCGAATATGATGCTAATGATGGTATTTCAGAAGGAAAAGTAAAAAAAGGTGATGTCGTCGTCATTCGGTATGAAGGGCCAAAAGGCGGTCCCGGAATGCCGGAAATGTTGAAACCTACTTCAGCAATAATGGGAGCAAAACTCGGGAAAGACGTGGCTTTAATTACTGACGGAAGATTTTCTGGAGGAACTCACGGTTTTGTCGTCGGGCACATTACCCCGGAAGCCCAGGAAGGTGGTTTGCTGGCATTCCTAAAAGATGGAGACCAGATTACCATAAACGCTGAAACCAATAAAATTGAAGTTGCGCTTTCAGCAGAAGAAATAGAGAAAAGAAAAGAAAACTGGAAAGCCCCCGCTTTAAAATTTAATAAGGGTGTGCTTTACAAATATGCAAGAACGGTTTCTTCGGCCTCACAAGGTTGTGTTACCGACGAATTTTAATAAGGTGAATTATGGAAGTTAAAACAGCTAGTTTCGAAAAAACGGCTTCCCCAAAAGCAACCACGGTTTCAGGAGCTGAGGCGGTGATAAAATGTTTGCTGGAGGAAGGGGTGGATACGCTTTACGGCTATCCCGGCGGAGCAATTATGCCCGTTTATGATGAATTGTATAAATACCAAACCCAAATTCACCACGTCCTCACGCGCCACGAACAAGGCGCAACACACGCGGCACAGGGTTATGCAAGAGTAAGTGGAAAAGTAGGAGTGGCGATGGCTACGTCTGGTCCCGGAGCCACGAATTTGGTTACAGGAATTGCCGATGCACAGATAGATTCTACGCCAATGGTATGTATCACCGGGCAGGTAGGTTCGCATTTACTGGGAAGTGATGCTTTTCAGGAAACCGATATTATTGGAATTTCTACGCCTATTACCAAGTGGAATTATCAGATTACCAAAGCAGAAGAAATTCCGGAAATTCTGGCAAAAGCATTTTTTATTGCCCGCTCTGGAAGACCGGGGCCTGTATTAATAGATATTACCAAAGATGCGCAGTTCGCTACCCTTGATTTTTCGTATAAAAAATGTTCAGGGATTAGAAGTTATAAACCTAAACCTGAGATCAATTTATTAGAAGTTGAGAAAGCGGCTGAAGCAATGAATAATGCTAAAAAGCCGATGATTGTTTTTGGCCAGGGTGTGATCTTAGGTGGTGCTGAAGAACTGTTCAAAAAAGTAGTAGAGAAATCGGGTATTCCGGCGGCGTGGACTATTTTAGGCCTTTCGGCTATGCCTACCGATCATCCGCTAAATGTGGGAATGGTAGGAATGCATGGCAATTACGGTCCCAATGTTTTAACAAATGAATGCGATGTTCTTATCGCTATAGGAATGCGTTTTGACGACAGGGTAACCGGAAATTTGGAGAAATATGCCAAACAGGCAAAAGTGATCCATTTTGAAATAGATCCTGCTGAAATTAACAAAAACGTACACGCCGATATTCCGGTTTTAGGGAATGTAAACGAAACGCTTAAAGTTTTATTAGAACTTTTAAAACCAAATAAGCACGAAGCCTGGCATCAAAAGTTTAAGGAGCATTATAAAATTGAATTTGATAAAATCATTAAAAATGATCTAAATGCCGAACGTGGAAAAATTGGAATGGCCGAGGTTATTGATGAGATTAATAAATGCTCTCAAGGAAACGCGGTAATTGTTTCAGATGTTGGACAGCATCAAATGGTGGCCTGTCGTTATTCAAAATTCAATCAAACCCGGAGTAATGTGACTTCAGGTGGATTGGGAACTATGGGATTTGCGCTTCCCGCGGCTATTGGCGCTAAAATGGGCGCACCAGAACGCGATGTGGTTGCAGTAATTGGAGATGGTGGTTATCAAATGACCATTCAGGAATTAGGAACTATTTTTCAAACAAAAGTTCCTGTAAAAATTGTGGTTTTAAATAACGATTTTCTTGGAATGGTGCGGCAGTGGCAGCAATTGTTTTTTGAGAAACGATATGCTTCTACCGAAATGATTAATCCCGATTTTATAACAATTGCCAAAGGTTATCATATTAAGGCCAAACAGGTTAGTAAAAGAGAAAATTTAAAAGAAGCGGTTACGGAGATGATGCAATCTAAAGAGGCTTATTTCCTAGAGGTAAAAGTTGAACAGGAAGAAAATGTTTTCCCTATGGTTCCTACCGGGGCTTCAGTTTCTGATATAAGATTAGAGTAATGGAAAAGAAAAATTTTACGGTTTCGGTTTATACCGAAAACAACATAGGTTTGTTGAGCCGAATTGCTGCTATTTTTCAAAAAAGGCATATTAATATAGAGAGTATTACAGCCTCCAGAAGTGAGGTGAACGGAGTGATGCGCTTTATAATCGTGGTGCAGGTTACCGAAGATCAGGTTAAGAAAATAGTTGGTCAAATAGAAAAGCAAATTGAAGTAATTAAAGCTTTTTATCATACCGATGAGGAAATGATCTACCAGGAAACTGCACTTTACAAAATAAATTCAGCCGAGTTTGTTGATGATCTTAATATCCAGGATTTTATAAAAGAATCTAATGCACGTATCGTGACGGTTACGCCAAAGTTTTTTGTAATTGAAAAAACCGGAAAACGCCACGAAACCGATAGCCTTTACGAAAAATTAAAACCTTATGGATTGATGCAGTTTGTACGTTCAGGCACTATTGCCGTAACTAAGAACGAAATGCCAATCTCGAACATTTTAGAACAATTTGATACAACCAATTAAATAAAAGTGATGACGAATTATTTTAACAGTCTTTCTTTACGTGAACAATTAGCCCAATTAGGAACCTGTAGGTTTATGGGTAGTGATGAATTCAGCGACGGAGTGGCTGCTTTAAAAGGAAAAAAGATAGTGATTGTGGGCTGCGGCGCTCAAGGCCTTAACCAGGGTTTGAATATGCGAGACAGCGGCCTGGATATTTCTTATGCGCTTCGTGAAGGTGCTATTAAAGAAAAACGACAGTCATTTAAAAATGCTTCAGAAAATAATTTTAAGGTGGGAACCTATGAAGAATTGATTCCTACCGCCGACCTGGTAATTAACCTAACGCCAGATAAGCAACATACTTCGGTTATAAAAGCCATTCAGCCGCATATTAAAAAAGACGCGGTGCTTTCTTATTCCCACGGCTTTAATATCGTAGAAGAAGGAATGAAGATTCGGGAAGATATTACTGTGATTATGGTGGCGCCAAAATGCCCCGGAAGTGAAGTTAGAGAAGAATACAAAAGAGGATTTGGAGTGCCTACACTTATTGCGGTACATCCGGAGAACGATCCTCAGGGAATTGGTTTTGAATGGGCCAAAGCTTATGCCGTTGCTACCGGTGGAGATAAAGCCGGGGTTTTAGAGTCTTCTTTTGTGGCTGAAGTAAAATCTGATTTAATGGGAGAACAAACCATTTTATGCGGATTGCTACAAACGGGTTCTATTTTGAGTTTTGATAAGATGGTTGCTGAAGGCGTAGAACCTTCTTACGCCTCAAAGCTAATTCAATATGGTTGGGAAACTATTACTGAAGCTTTAAAGCATGGTGGAATTACCAATATGATGGACAGGCTTTCAAATCCTGCCAAGATCAAAGCCGATGAGATTTCCGAAGAATTAAAACAAATAATGCGTCCGCTTTTTCAAAAGCATATGGACGATATTATTTCAGGTGAATTTAGTAGCCGAATGATGCTCGACTGGGAAAATAATGATAAGGAATTATTAGAATGGCGTGCAGCAACCGGGGAAACCGCTTTTGAAAAATCTGAAGCAACTTCTGAAGAAATAAAAGAACAGGAATATTTTGATAAAGGTGTTTTATTGGTAGCCTTTGTAAAATCTGGTGTAGAGCTGGCTTTTGAAACTATGGTAGAAGCCGGGATTGTTGCAGATTCGGCTTATTATGAATCTTTACACGAAACTCCGCTAATCGCGAATACCATTGCCAGGAAGAAATTGTTTGAGATGAACAGGATTATTTCTGATACGGCAGAATACGGTTGTTATTTATTTGATCATTCAGCAAAACCGCTTATTAAGGATTATGTAAATGACTTACCAAAAGAGGTTATTGGTCATTCCTTTGGAACCGATTATACCGGGGTAGATAATCAGCAGTTAATAGCCGTGAATGATGAAATTAGGCAGCACCCGGTTGAAAAAGTAGGCGGAAGGCTTAGAAAAGCGATGACTGCAATGAAAAAAATACAGGAATAAAATGGATACTTTGCTGGCAGATAAAAAAATATATAAACCTCAGTTAGAAGCTGTAAAAGAAGCGGCAGAACGCATCTCTAAAGTGGTGGTAAAAACCCCTTTGATGCAATCTTTTACCTATAGCAAGAAATTTTCAGCAAATGTTATGCTGAAAAGGGAAGACTTGCAACAGGTACGTTCCTATAAAATTCGGGGAGCTTATAATAAGATTTCGAGCCTGCCGCAAGAACAGCTGGATAAAGGGGTTATCTGTGCCAGCGCAGGGAATCACGCCCAGGGTGTAGCGTTTGCCTGTAATAAATTGCAGGTAAAGGGCGTGATCTATATGCCCATTACCACCCCAAGGCAAAAAGTGGAACAAACAAATATGTTTGGGGGCGATTGGGTTGAAGTTGTTTTAAAAGGAGACACTTTTGACGATTCGTTTAAAAGTTCTATGAAACATGCCGATAAATTTGGGTTGGTTTTTATTCACCCTTTCGATGATGAAAAGGTGATTGAAGGCCAGGCCACTATTGGTTTGGAAATCCTGGAACAAGCTAAGGAACCTATAGATTATGTTTTTGCACCCCTTGGTGGTGGTGGACTCTTAGCAGGATTGTCATCAATGTTCAAAGAACTTTCGCCAAATACTAAAATTATTGGGGTAGAGCCGGAAGGCGCACCTTCTATGACTTCCTCTTTAAAAGAAGGGAAACTTGTAGAGTTAAAATCTATTGAGCGATTTGTAGATGGAGCTGCGGTTCAAAAAGTGGGGAGCAGAAATTTTGAAATTTGTAAGCAAAACCTTGATAAAATGATTACGGTTCCGGAAGGGAAAATTTGCCAAAGTATACTGGATCTTTATAACCAGGATGCTATTGTGGTAGAACCCGCCGGGGCAATGGCTATAAGTGCACTCGATTTTTTTGCTGAAGAAATCAAAGGAAAAAACGTGGTTTGTATTGTAAGCGGAAGCAATAACGATATTACCCGAACTGCCGAGATCAAGGAAAGAGCTTTGTTATATGCCGGCCTAAAACATTATTTTGTAATTAGTTTCCCACAGCGGGCTGGAGCTTTAAAAGATTTTCTGGAAAAGGTTTTGGGACCCAAGGACGATATTACCCATTTTGAATACTCAAAAAAGCATCATCGTGAAAATGCCCCGGCTGTAGTTGGGATAGAATTAAACGATCCTGCCGATTTTGAGCCACTGGTAGCCAGGATGAAAGCGAAAAATTTTTACGGGGAATATCTTAACGATAAGCCTAATTTGTTTCAATATTTGGTATAAATATTTTGTTGGTTAAAATAATTATGTACTTTTACACTATGCTTTCAATGAGACAAATAATATTTCCCGTTTTTCGCTTCTTCCCGCGCCGCCGCAGGTAAGAAGTAAATCGCATTATTCTTTTTTTAATATTATTTGATTTTAATTATAACTTGAAAGATCCACAAAATATACCGTCCAATTTAAATTTCAGAATCACTTCTGAGATTACACCTATACGCCGCCGCTTCCCGCGTCGCACCTTGGTGCGTGTATAATTTAATGGAACTTAGGTGAGTCCGGTTCCCTTTCAAAAAGAACAAATCAAATTTATTTTCTCACTAATTTCTTAGCAAATGAAGATTGTCATTGCTAATAAATCTCACGCTCAATATGCTGAGATTATTTGTACAACTATAGAAGAATCTGCAAAGGTTAGAGGCACGGGTATTGCCCGCAGAACCCCTGAATATATCATTGGTAAAATGGAGAAGGATAATGCTGTTATTGCCTTAGACGGCGAAAAATTTGCCGGTTTCTGCTATATCGAAACATGGAGCCACGAAAGATATGTGGCAAACTCAGGCTTAATTGTACACCCAGATTTCAGGAACCAGGGATTGGCCAAAGATATTAAAGAAGTGGTTTTTAACCATTCCAGGAAAATGTATCCCAATGCTAAGATTTTCGGGATCACTACCGGTTTGGCCGTGATGAAAATAAATTACGAGCTTGGATATCAACCCGTAACCTTTTCTGAACTTACCGATGATGATGCCTTTTGGAAAGGCTGCCAAACCTGTAAGAATTACGATATCTTAACCAGGACCGAACGTAATATGTGCCTCTGCACAGGAATGATGTATGATCCTGAAAAAAAAAAGGATGCAAAAAAAGGAGATAAAAAGGAAAGCTTGAATGATAAAGCTTTTAAAAGGTTGAAAAATATAAAACAGACCTTGTTTTATAAAAAAGAGAAAAACGGAAATTAAATAGCTTCTTCCCTTTTTAAGGGAAGGTGGCAGGCGAAAGCCTGACGGAAGGGTTAAATCATCCCGCACGCCTTTCAGGGAAGAGAAGCATAAAATATTAGTAAATTCGTGGCGAACTCCACGATTTAAATTTAAAAAATGAAAAAAGTAGTAATAGCATACAGTGGAGGTTTAGACACTTCTTACTGCGCAAAATATTTATCTAAAGAAGAAAATTTTGAAGTCCATGCCGTGAGTGTAAATACCGGCGGATTTTCAGAAGAAGAAGTGAAGAAAATTGGTGAAAACGCTCAAAAAATAGGGGCAAAGACCTATAAAAACATTGATGCGGTTTCTTCATTTTACCAGAAAGTGGTAAAATATTTAATTTTCGGAAATGTGCTAAAGAACAATACCTATCCACTTTCAGTTAGTGCAGAACGAATTGTACAGGCCATAGAGATTGTGAATTATGCAAAAAGTATTGATGCTAAATATATAGCGCACGGTAGTACAGGTGCCGGAAACGACCAGGTAAGATTTGATATGATCTTTCAAATTATTGCTCCCGAAATTGAGATAATCACTCCAATTAGAGATAAGCAACTCAGCCGTCAGGAAGAGATTGAATACCTGAAGCAGAATGGAGTGGAAATGAATTGGGAAAAGTCAAAATATTCAGTGAACAAAGGACTTTGGGGCACTAGTGTTGGTGGTGCAGAAACGCTTACTTCAGAAAAACCTTTACCTGAAAGTGCTTATCCTTCCCAACTTCAGGAAAAAGAAGCGAAACAAATCAGTTTGAGCTTTACCAAAGGAGAACTTTCCGCGGTAGATGGAAAAGAAAATTCCCCTGAGAAGAATATTGAAATTCTGGAAGATATCGCCTCAAAATATGCGATTGGAAGAGATATTCACGTTGGAGATACGATTATAGGAATAAAAGGCAGGGTTGGTTTTGAAGCTTCCGCAGCCTTAATCACTATTAAAGCTCACCATTTACTGGAAAAGCATACGCTAAGTAAATGGCAATTACAGCATAAAGATTATTTGGCCAATTGGTACGGGACACATTTACACGAAGGCCAGTATTTGGAGCCCGTAATGAGGGATTTGGAAGCTTTTTTAGAAAGTTCACAACAGCAGGTAAGCGGAGAAGTTTTCGTCACCTTGCATCCATACCGATTTACACTGGACGGAATTAAATCTGACAACGATTTAATGAATTCCAGTTTTGGAAATTATGGTGAAGAAAATAAAGCCTGGACCGCAGATGATGCCAAAGGATTTATAAAAATCCTATCAAACGCAGAGAAGATATACCAACACGTAAAAGAAGGGAAATGATAACAGCAGGAATAATTGGTGGAGCCGGGTATACGGCCGGTGAACTTATCAGATTACTTATAAATCATCCGGAAGTTGAACTGGATTTTGTGTACAGTACCTCGCAACCGGGGACACCTATAGCAGGAATACACCAGGATTTACTGGGAGAAATCGATCTACAGTTCAGCGGAGAAATCAATAAAAAAGTAGACGTGGTATTTCTATGTCTTGGACACGGAAATTCGGTGAAATTCCTTTCGGAAAACCAGTTTTCTGAAAACACTAAAATTGTTGATTTAAGCACCGATTATAGAATTAGTGGTGAACACTCTTTTATTTACGGCCTGCCGGAATTCAATAAAGAAAAAATTAAAAAAGCAAGTTTTATCGCTAATCCCGGTTGTTTTGCCACGGCTATTAGTTTAGCAATTTTGCCACTTGCAAAAGCCGGAATGTTGCAGGATGAAGTGCATGTAAATGCTGTAACCGGGGCAACCGGTGCAGGAACTTCGCTATCGGCTACAACCCATTTTACCTGGAGAGATAATAATTTCTCCAGTTACAAAGCTTTTGATCATCAGCATTTAAATGAAATAGGGCAGAGCCTAAAACTACTTCAGAATAATGAGCTCCCAGAAATTAATTTTATTCCGAACAGGGGGAATTTTTCAAGAGGAATTCACGCCACGACTTACACGAAATTTGAAGGCAGTTTGGAGGAAGCTAAAGCAATATATACTGAAGCTTATAAGAATTCCGCTTTTACGTTTGTTGTTGAAGAAGATTTGCATTTAAAACAAGTGGTAAACACTAATAAATGTCTGCTGAAACTACAGAAATTTGGCGATAAAATTTTGATTACCAGTATTATTGATAATTTACTGAAAGGCGCTTCTGGGCAGGCAGTTCAAAATATGAACTTAATGTTTGGTTTTGAAGAAACTTCAGGATTAAAATTAAAAGCGAGTTATTTTTAATGAGATATGCCACTAATTCACGAATATAATTGATCAAATAAAAATTAAAGACGTCATCCTGAACTTGTTTCAGAATCTAATTCACTTAGGACCGGGAATTAAAACCTTTGAGGTTTGACAAAAATATTAGTGAAATCGTGGCAAGCCTAACCAACTAAAACCAAAAAAATGAAAATAGCTATTATAGGAGCCGGCAACCTGGGACTTTCCATTGCGAAAGGGCTTATTGTAAACAATGCGTTTACCACCTTGTACCTTACCAAAAGAAAAACTGAAGAAATTCAGGAATACGAGGAATATGCCAAAGTTAAGGTCACCAGTGATAATCGTGAGGCGGTTAAAAATTCAGATATCCTAATTTTTGCAGTACAACCCACGCAAATGCTGCGAATTCTGGAAGAAATTAAAGATGATCTTCACGAAAAACACGTCTTAATATCCACGATTACCGGATTTAAAATTGCGGCTATTGAAGCTATTGTTGGGGAAGAACAGTTTATTGTACGTTCAATGCCCAACACGGCTATTGCTGTTGGAAAATCTATGACCTGTCTTTGCAGTAACGAAAAAGGGAAGAAACGCATCGCAATTGCCGAGGCTATTTTTAATCGTTTGGGAACAAGTATTATTATTGCTGAAAATAAGATGCAGGCCGCTACGGTAATTTGTGCCAGCGGAATCGCTTTCTGGATGCGCCTTATACGCGCTACCACCCAGGGAGCAGTACAACTTGGTTTTGATGCTAAAGACGCACAGCAACTGGCTATGCAAACCTGTTTGGGAGCTTCCAGCTTGCTTATAGAGTCTGGTAAACACCCCGAAGAAGAAATTGATAAGGTGACCACACCCCGTGGTTGTACTATTGAAGGACTTAACGAAATGGAGCATAACGGTCTTAGTTCTTCTTTAATAAAAGGAATCCAGTCTTCATTTAAAAAAATAAACACAATTACAACCGAATAACTATGGACTTATTTGATGTGTATCCGCTTTACGATATCACGCCGGTGAAAGGCGAGGGCGCCTATGTTTTAGATAAAGACGGAAATAAATACTTAGATCTTTACGGCGGGCACGCAGTAATTTCTATTGGCCATTCTCACCCGGCTTATGTAAATGCAATTTCCAAACAAGTAAGCAAACTGGGTTTTTATTCCAATTCGGTTAAAAATCCATTACAAGAGCAACTTGCCAATAACCTGGAAAAAATTTCTGGCGTAAAAGATTACAGCTTGTTTTTATGTAATTCGGGAGCTGAGGCAAATGAAAATGCTTTAAAAGTTGCTTCTTTTCACACCGGAAAAGACCGCGTGATTTATTTTGATAATGCTTTTCACGGAAGAACTTCCGGAGTAGTGGCAGTTACCGATAATGAAAATATTAAAGCTCCGTTTAATCAAAATCATAAGGCTACGAAAATAGCTTTTGAAGATTCTGAAGCTGTAGAAGCTGAATTGAAAAAAGGAGATGTTGCCGCCGTTATTTTTGAAGTGATACAAGGTGTTGGCGGTTTGGACGAGGCTTCTTCCGAATTTTATCAAAAAATAGCTGAATTATGTAAAAAGTATAATTCAGTTTTGATTGCAGATGAGGTACAATCCGGTTACGGCAGGACAGGGGATTTTTTCGCCTTTCAAAAACATAATATTCGTCCTGATATTATTTCTATCGCCAAAGGTATGGGGAACGGTTTCCCAATTGGTGGTGTTTTGATAGATAATACTATTGAAGCAAAATCGGGAATGTTGGGAACCACTTTTGGTGGAAACCATCTAGCCTGTGCCGCAGGAATATCGGTTTTGGAAGTTATTGAGAAAGAAAATTTATTGAAGAATGCGGCTGAATTATTTGAATATGTAAAAGAAAAAGCGGCTGAAATTCCCCAGATTAAAAAAATCAAAGGCCGGGGGTTAATGATTGGCCTGGAATTCGATTTTGAGATCGCACAAATTAGAAAAGAGCTTTTGTTTAAACATCAAATTTTCACCGGTGCTTCTGCAAATAAAAAACTACTACGGATCTTACCACCCTTAAATATTAAAAAAGAACATTTTGATGAGTTATTTAAAGCTTTGAAGATTGTTTTAGACTGAAAAAGCACAAGAAGCGCTTTCTAAAAAAATCGTCAAGCTGCCCGGGACAGCTTGACGAGATTGAAAACTTTTAGATCGCTTTAAAAGAAGAAAATAAAATGAAGAATTACACAGAATTATCAGATATAGAAGATTTACAGCAATTAATTACTGAAGCGCTGGAACTAAAGAGAGGCACTCCTACTTTGGAAATCGGGAAAGGAAAAACCCTTGGAATGCTATTTTTTAATCCCAGTTTACGTACGCGTTTAAGTACTGAAAAAGCGGCAAAATTATTGGGAATGGAAGTGATGGTAATGAATGCCGGTAGTGATAGTTGGAAACTGGAATTTGAAGACGGTGCGGTTATGAACTCAGATAAAGCTGAACATATCAAAGAAGCGGCTGCGGTTTTATCACAGTATTGTGATATCATCGCGGTACGGGCGTTTCCAGATTTACAGAACAAAGAAAAAGATGAAGCTGAAACAGTTTTAAATAGTTTTAAAAAATACGCTTCTGTACCCGTGGTGAATCTTGAAAGTGCTACGGGCCATCCATTACAGGCACTTACAGATGCGATTACCATATATGAATTAAATAAAAAAGATCGGCCTAAAGTTGTGCTTAGCTGGGCTCCGCATCCGAAAACTTTACCGCAAAGCGTACCCAATTCTTTTGCTGAAATTATGCGAAAAATGGATGTTGATTTTGTGATAACGAATCCTGAAGGCTATGATTTGAATCCTGAAATTACTAAAAATACTCCTGTAATTCACAACCAGGATGAAGCTTTAAAAGATGCCGATTTTGTGTATGTGAAAAATTGGAGCAGTTATGAAACATATGGGAGAAAATTAACCGAGGATAAAACCTGGACTTTTTCCGCGGAAAGATTAATGCAAACCAATAATGCAAAAGTGATGCATTGTTTGCCGGTAAGAAGAAATATGGTGATTGCTGATGAGGTTCTTGATTCAGAAAACTCGGTAGTGATTCAACAGGCGGGAAATAGAACTTTTGCCGCACAAGCTGTTTTAAAAAGGATTTTAGAAGAGAAGGTAAAGCAAACCGAATTAGGTAAAAATGCTTAACCATTGCGTAGTTTGATCTAACTTGAATTGACGGAATTAAGGAATTATGAAAAACGAAGTTTTAAAAGTTATAAAAATAGGAGGGAAGCTTATTGAAAATGAAACTAAGTTTTCAGCATTCCTGGACGATTTTGTTGCTTTAGATGATCCCAAAATCCTGGTTCACGGTGGAGGAAACCTCGCTACCGAAATTGCAGGAAAGCTCGGTTATAAAACCCAAATGTTCGAAGGACGAAGAATCACCGATGCCGATTCAATTAAGGTGATCACTATGGTTTATGGGGGCTTCATCAATAAAAATATCGTAGCCAAACTTCAGGGGCTTCAAACCAATGCAATTGGTTTAAGTGGTGCAGACGGGATGAGTATCATCTCCAAAAAACGTCCTGTAAAGGAAGTCGATTTCGGTTTTGTAGGAGATGTGGAGAAGGTTAATTCTAAATTTATAGATTCACTTTTAGAACAAAATATTACTCCGGTTTTTTCGGCAATTTCCTGTACAGAAGAGGGTGTGCTTTTAAATACTAATGGCGATTCTGTTGCTGCTGAAATTGCCAAAGCGATGAGTTCAATTTATAAAACAAAACTTTATTTCTGCTTCGAGAAAAAAGGCGTCCTGGCCGATGCGGAAAATGATGACTCGGTAATTGAAAAAATCAACAGGGAAAAATATCAGGAATTAATGGAAGAAAAAATCATTAGTGACGGGATGTTACCAAAACTACATAATTGTTTTCAGGCGTTGGAAAATGGTGTAGAAAATATATTTCTGGGAGATTTCAGGCTATTAAAAAAAGAATCTATTTATACTAAAATCAGTAACCAATGAAGCTCGAAGAATTACAAAAGGATGCTTTAGAATTACTAAAAAATCTTATTAAAACGCAATCCTTTTCAAAGGAAGAGGATAAAACAGCCGAATTGTTGGAAGACTGGTTTCGAACTAAAGAAATGACCTTTTATCGGCATTTAAATAATGTTTGGGCCACCAACAAATATTTTGATCCAGACAAGCCTGGCTTGCTCCTAAATTCACATCATGATACCGTAAAGCCAAATTCAGCTTATACCCGGGACCCTTTTGAAGCGGAAATTGAAGATGGGAAATTATATGGTTTGGGTAGTAATGATGCCGGTGGTTGCCTGGTTTCTTTACTCGCTACTTTCACCTGGTTTTATGAAGCCAAAGACCTGGAATATAACCTGATTTTTGCGGGAACTGCCGAAGAAGAAATAAACGGGAAAAATGGGATTGCCTGTATGTTACCAAAAATGCCGAAAATTGATGTGGCGATTGTGGGAGAACCTACTTTAATGCAATTGGCAATTTCTGAAAAAGGCCTGGTGGTTTTTGATGTGAAGGTAAAAGGAACACCTTCTCACGCGGCACACCCCAACGATAATAATGCGATTTACAAAACTGCGGAAGTTCTAAAATGGTTTGAGAAATTTGATTTTCCGAAGGAATCGGAGGCACTGGGGAAAGTAAAACTTACGGTAACCCAGATCAATGCCGGCAGCCAGCATAACGTTGTGCCGGGACACGTGGATTTAGTAATTGATGTTCGGGTTAATGATGCGTATTCTAATGCTGAAATTGAGCAAATTTTGCAGGAAAAGGCGCCGGTTGATGAAATAACTGCGCGCTCGCTTCGGTTGAACTCCTCTTCAATTCCCAAGGATCACGAGTTGATAAAAGCCGGAATTTCCTTGGGAATGGAAACCTATGGTTCACCTACACTTTCTGACCAGGCAATGCTAAATTGTCCTTCCCTAAAATTAGGGCCGGGAGATTCCACCAGGTCGCACTCGGCAGATGAATTTATTTATATAAAAGAAATTGAAGAGGGAATTGAGAAGTATATAAAACTGCTCGATAAAGCTTTAAAAGTATAATAAACTATAAGTAAACTGATAGAAAGATTTGCGTCAGGCTGTCCCGAAGGTTCGGGATTGTTTCAGCTTCTAATGTGTTGCGGGTATAGAACAACTTTGATTCTGAAGTAAATTCAGAATTATGTTTATAATTAATCAGCTTAAAATAAATACTATGAAACTCTGGGATAAAGGATTAGCTATAGATAAAAAGATTGAAAACTTTACGGTTGGAAACGACCGGGAGTTAGATATGCATATCGCTGAATACGATTTAAAAGCTTCAAAAGCACATGCTAGAATGCTTGGGAAAGTGGGTATCTTGACTTCTGAAGAAGTGAAAAATATTGAAGATGAACTGGCAAAACTTCAGCAGCTGCTTGAAAATGGAACTTTTGAGATTGAAGAAGATTTTGAAGATGTACATTCTAAAATTGAATTTGAACTTACTCAAACTTTAGGCGATACCGGAAAAAAAATACATACCGCTCGCTCCAGGAATGACCAGGTTTTGGTGGCGATGCAATTGTATTTTAAAGAAAATTTGAAGGAAATTTCAGGTAAAACCAAACAACTGATAGATGTTCTGTTGGGTCTTGCAGAGAAGCATCAGGCAAAACTACTCCCCGGTTATACGCATTTGCAAGTCGCTATGCCCTCGAGTTTTGGTTTATGGTTTTCGGCTTACGCCGAATTATTAATAGACGATCTTTATTTACTGGAAGCCGGTTTAAAAGTTGTAGATCAAAATCCGTTGGGTTCTGCGGCAGGTTATGGTTCTTCATTTCCGATAGATCGGGATTTTACCACCAATGAATTGGGATTTTCGACCATGAAATATAATGTGGTGGCCGCGCAATTGGGACGTGGAAAATGTGAGCGAACCGTTACCTCCAATATTGCATCGGTTTCCAATACGCTTTCCAGGTTTGCGATGGATATTTGTTTGTATATGAGTCAGAATTTTGATTTTATAACTTTTCCAGATGAACTTACCACCGGCTCGAGTATTATGCCACATAAAAAGAATCCCGATGTTTTTGAACTGATTCGTGGAAAATGCAACAAGTTACAAAGCATCGCTAACGAGATGATTTTAATTACCAATAATTTACCGAGCGGTTATCACAGGGATTATCAATTAATTAAAGAAAACAGTATTTATGCAGTTGAAAACATTAAAGAGATCCTTGACATTTTTATTCACTCTATCGCTTTAATTAAGGTGAAGGATATCAATTTACAGGATGAAAAATATAAATACCTCTTTACAGTAGATAGTATCAACGATTTGGTGATGCAGGGGAAATCTTTTAGAGAGGCTTATCAAATAATTGGCGCCCAGGTTCAGGAAGGAACTTATGAAGCTGCTGAAGGTAAAAAGCATTCTCATTTAGGAAGTAAAGATAATTTAGCGCTGAAGGAAATTAGAAGGAAAAAGGATGAAATTTAAGTTTTTGAATATTTATGTGAGTTTAGAATAATAAGATCCCGACAAAAAAGTCGGGATAGTTCTACCAGCACTTTGCAGAAGCTTTATTAAGCTCTTGCAAAGTGGGTATCACTAAAAAAACCCCCCGCAAAACCACACGAAATGCGAAGGGTTCAAAACATAAATGAAGAAAAATAATCTTAAATAATAGTCATCTGCCCAAGGTTTAGGTTTTCGTTGTTGATACTAATATTATCAACTTCACTAATAAGCCCCTCAAGGAAATCACCCACTTTTTCTGTGGTATAATGGTTGTCTTTGTTAATGTCTATGGTACAAACATTTAGTTTAATGCTAAGTTCTACCGCCTTTTTTACTGCCTCAGCTTCTTCTACCAAACCGAAATGCTCTAAAAGCATCGCCGCCGATAAAATGGAAGCCACCGGGTTTGCAATACCTTTTCCTGTTGCCTGCGGATAGGAACCATGTATAGGTTCAAACATCGCATTTTCTTTTCCTACAGATGCTGATGCTAATAACCCAATGCTACCGCCAATTACGCTGGCCTCATCTGAAAGGATATCTCCAAACATATTTTCCGTAAGGATAACATCAAACTGAGTTGGGTTCAGGATCATTTGCATTGCTGCATTGTCTACAAATAGAAAATCCAGTTCTATTTCAGGATATTCTTTACCAATTGCAGTTACAGTTTTTCGCCATAATCTCGATGTTTCCAATACGTTGGCTTTGTCTACCAGAGTTAATTTTTTGGAACGTTTCTCAGCCGCTTTAAAAGCCAGATGAGCCATCCTGGAAATTTCTTCTACCGAATAGGTACAAACATCGGTAGCGCTTTGGCCATCTTCTGCTGTAAATTTATCGCCAAAATAAATCCCACCGGTAAGTTCGCGGTAAATTACCATATCGGCGCCTGCAATGCGGTCAGCTTTTAAGGGCGATTGTTCTATAAGTTTGTCGTATGCTTTTACCGGCCTAATATTGGCAAAAAGTCCGAGGCCTTTTCTTAGCTGCAAAAGCCCCTGTTCGGGTCTAACTTTGGCATCGGGATTATTGTCGTATTTTGGATGTCCTATTGCCCCAAATAACACAGCATCAGATTTCTTGCACAATTCCAGCGTAGCTTCAGGTAACGGATTGTCCAGCAAATCTATTGCTGCCGCACCTACCAAGGCGTCTTCAAATTGAAAGTGGTGATCGAATCGATCTGCTACAGCTTTTAAAACTTTAACTGATTGCTGTGTAATTTCGGGGCCTATCCCGTCTCCGGGCAAGACTGCTATTTTTAATTTCATTTTTCTTCTTTATGT
>Ga0207891_1000612_pt1 | contig 22451 bp, 27 predicted proteins | sample LinPmetageLP50_FD_184061 | JGI IMG/M metagenome (GOLD analysis project Ga0207891, IMG submission 184061) | Marine viral communities from the Pacific Ocean - LP-50 (SPAdes) | ecosystem: Environmental > Aquatic > Marine > Oceanic | place: Pacific Ocean | collected 2011-08-27 | reverse complement strand
GTAGGGCACTCGCCAATAAGACGAAAAGGACCATTGTCAACATAGGGTTTGGTCATAAACTTTTCCCACATAAAATAATCTCCTTTTCCTTCTGGTAAGCCTTTCAGTGCGCCGTCTAGATTTTTTATGACTTCAAATTTTAAATCTGTCGCTGTATCCCAACCTTGATTTTCGGCATTTACATACGCCATTAAATGAGAGCCAGAACCATAACGGCTAATGGCAGCATGAGTTCCTTTTAGGTCTTCAATGGTTTGGTATTCAGAATTTTCAGCCACATGAACGCCCCATATTAAAGGGCTTTTTACAAATACCTGAACGATCTTACTAGGATTTCCATTGATAATGTCGCGGATAATGCCTTCGGTTAAAATAACTGCCATGTCTATTTCACCGTCCCGAAGTGCCTTGCACATCTGTCCCGTTCCTCCGTGGTAATCTGTCCAACGCAGGTTTATGTTTTTTTCATGGTATTGTTTGTCACGTAAGGTTAAATACCACGGAAGGTTAAAATGTTCTGGCACACCGCCAATTTTGATTTTTTTCATGTTGTAAGAATCGATAAGGTATGCGCAATAAGTTTGTCTACCGCCATTTTTGGGTTTTTACTAAAAGTGCCTGACGCTCGATTTGCTAAAATTGCATTCAGGGAAATTGCTTTATGTCCTAGTAAGGCTGCCATTCCATAAATCCCAGATGTTTCCATCTCTAGATTGGTGATATTTTGACCGTTATGTCGAAAGTTTTCCAATTTTTCATTCAAATTGTCATCTTCTAACGCCAATCGTAACTTTCTACCTTGAGGACCATAGAAACCAACATTTGTAGCCGTTATTCCTTTAATAAATTGATCTGAAGAAAATTGTTCAAGTAAAGAGGTATCTGCGGAAACTACATAAGGATCCGATTTTTTGGGATTCCAATTCGTGTGTTTTTGTAATGAGTCAGAAAATTCAATATCTAAAAAATGGGTCTTTCCATAAAAGTGCAACAGATTATCAAAACCTATTGCTTTTTCAGCAACTAAGAAACTATCGATGGGTATTGTTGCCTGAATTGCACCCGTAGTCCCAATCCTTATAAACGTAAGCTGTTTAAGTTCTTTCTTTATTTCTCGAGTTTCAAAATTTATATTCACCAATGCATCGAGCTCGTTAAAAACAATATCGATGTTATCAGTTCCAATTCCCGTAGAAATAACAGTGAGCCGCTTTCCTTTATAAGTGCCGGTATGTGTCTTAAATTCACGTTTCTGGACATCTACCTCTAGTTTGTCAAAATGCTTGCTCACATCGCTCACGCGATCTGGGTCACCCACTGTGATAATAGTTTCGGCTATATCATCTGGTTTAAGATTAAGGTGATAGATGCTTCCATCTGGGTTTAATATGAGTTCGCTAGGGGAAAGTGCCGTTTTATTCAAAAAATATCTATTATAAATTAATTACCAAAATAAGGGTGGCTGAGTGATTTTGCCAGTCGTGCCACAACAAGCAAAATTGTATCGAAGTCAGCCGCCAACTCTTTTAGTTTTAAAGCCTTTTTCTTGGAGAAATTTCATGATTCGATCTCTATAATCACCTTGAATGATGATTTTTTCGTTTTTGAAGCTCCCGCCAACACTTAGTAACTGTTTTATTTCTTTTGCTAACTGCTTAAAGTCACCATCGGCTCCAGTATATCCTTCGATAATGGTAATGGGCTTGCCCTTTCGTTTTTCGTATTTACATATAAGCGGTTCTTCTTGAAGCCAAAGTGTTTCGTCCACTGCCGATTCGGGCACCTCTTTTTCTTCGTGCTCTGGAAATAGGTTTTTAAGTTGGTCTTTTAAATCCATAATTACTTTTTAATCAAGCCAATTTCAACCAGTCGTTGGTGTAAAAATTCGCCTGCAGTAATATCTTCAAAAGCTTTAGGGTGCTCTTTATCCACACATTCCTCAAGACAGTTTAGTTTCATGTCGCCTCTTGGGTGCATAAAGAAAGGAATGGAATATCTTGGGTTGTCCCATTCGTCTTTCGGTGGATTTATAACGCGGTGAATGGTAGAGCGTAACTTATTGTTAGTATGACGTTCAAGCATATCTCCTACATTTATGACCAATTCATCCTCTTGCGGTATGGCATCAATCCACTCGCCATCTTTGCGTAATACTTGAAGACCGCCTGTAGAGGCTCCCATGAGTAAGGTAATTAAATTAATATCACCATGTGCTCCTGCACGTACCGCCCCTTTGGGTTCTTCGGTGATAGGAGGGTAGTGGATAGGGCGTAAAATGCTGTTGCCATTTTCTGCCCAATGATCAAAATAATGTTCATCGAGACCTATATATAGCGCTAAAGCTCTAAGCACGTAAATGCCTGTTTTTTCAAGCATGCGGTAGGCTTGCATTCCTGTCGCATTAAAATCTGGCAATTCTTTTACGATTACATTATCTGGATATTCGTCAGGAAGGTTTGCGTCTTCTGATGGTTCTTGCCCAAAATGCCAGAATTCTTTTAAATCACCTTCCTTTTTTCCTTTTGCATGTTCTTTACCGAAAGATACATAGCCTCTCTGGCCTCCTAATCCTTCAATTTCATAACTCTTTTTGGTTGATTCGGAAAGTGCAAAAAATGCTTTTATTTCTTTATATAAATTTTCAACCAGCGAATCGCTTAGAAAATGGTTCTTTAAAGAAACAAACCCTATTTCCTCGTAAGCCTGGCCTATTTCATTTACAAATTTTTCCTTTCTCTTAGGATCATCGCTCAAAAAGTCAGCTAGATCCACACTTGGGATGTTATTCATATCAATTTTGTTTTTCCTAACAAAGATACCAAATTAACTGATATTTATAAACTGAAAAAAATGCAATAAAATATACCCAACTACCCTAATTTTTCTACTTTTGATATATCAAATACAAGCAATGAATTCTCAAACAGCACCTACTATACATTTTGATTACGACCGAAAGAATATTGATAACGCAACCTTACTATCACTATATAAGCGCATGCTAAAACCTCGTATGATCGAGGAAAAAATGCTCATATTATTACGGCAAGGTAAGGTGTCTAAATGGTTTAGCGGTATTGGTCAAGAAGCTATATCTGTTGGAATTACATCGGTTTTAGAAAATGATGAGTACATATTACCCATGCACCGAAACCTGGGCGTTTTTACTACCCGTGAAATCCCGTTGTATAGATTGTTCTCTCAGTGGCAAGGGAAGGCCAATGGGTTTACTAAAGGGCGTGACCGTAGTTTTCATTTTGGCACGCAGGAATATAATATCATCGGAATGATTTCACATCTAGGACCGCAATTTGGCGTGGCAGATGGCATTGCCTTAGGAAACCTTCTGAAGAAGAACAATAAGATAACGGCAGTATTTACAGGGGAAGGTGGTACGAGCGAAGGAGACATTCACGAAGCACTCAATGTTGCTTCCGTGTGGAAACTACCCGTTCTTTTTTGTATCGAAAATAACGGATATGGCTTATCAACCCCTACAAGCGAACAGTATAATTGTGAGAATCTAGCAGATCGCGGTAAGGGATATGGTATGGAATCGCACATCATAGAGGGTAATAATATTTTGGAAGTTTATACGAAAGTAAAGGAACTTGCCATAAGTATGCGAAAGGATCCACGTCCTATATTACTGGAGTTTAAAACCTTTAGGATGCGCGGACATGAAGAAGCAAGTGGGACTAAATACGTGCCACGAGAGTTAATGGATGACTGGGGAATTAAAGATCCTTTATTAAATTTTGAGAAATTTCTTTTTGCTGAAGGGATACTCTCTGAGTCTGAAATCGAAACGTTCAAAGAAGAAATAAAGAATGAAATTGATGAAAATCTCCAATTAGCCTTTGATGAACCAGTAATTGAAGCAAGTCTAAGTATTGAATTAGGAGACGTATTTAAAGATAACGAAGTCAATGAAGTTAAACCTGGCAACACTACTGAAGAACTTAGATTGATTGATGCTATTTCGCAAGGATTACGACAAGCCATGGAAAAGCATGATAATTCTCTGGTCATGGGACAGGACATTGCCGAATATGGAGGTGTTTTTAAAATCACTGAAGGCTTTCTTGAAGCCTTTGGTCATGATCGAGTAAGAAATACCCCTATATGTGAAAGTGCTATCGTTTCTGCTGCTATGGGGCTTTCCATTACTGGCTTTAAGTCCATAGTTGAAATGCAATTCGCAGATTTTGTAACCTCTGGTTTTAATCCTGTCATTAATCATTTGGCTAAATCACAGTATCGTTGGAGTCAGAATGCAGATGTTGTATTACGCATGCCTTGTGGCGCTGGAGTGGGTGCAGGGCCGTTTCATAGTCAAACTAACGAAGCTTGGTTTACGCATACATCAGGGCTCAAAGTGGTGTATCCAGCATTCCCTTATGATGCTAAGGGTCTTTTGTGTGCCGCAGTTGAAGATCCAAACCCAGTGTTGTTCTTTGAACATAAAGCATTGTACCGTAGCATTCGTCAAGAAGTTCCTGTCGACTATTACACCTTACCTATAGGTAAAGCGGCAATTATAAAGGAAGGGGAGGATGTGACGATCATTACGTATGGTGCGGGCGTTCATTGGGCGCTAGAAACATTAGAACTGCTTTCCATCAGTAATGCCGATTTAATTGATTTAAGAACGTTGGCGCCGTTAGATACCGATGCTATTTATACTTCCGTAAAGAAAACGGGAAAGGTTATTATCTTACAGGAAGATTCTATGTTTGGAGGCATGGCTAGTGACATATCTGCGCTTATTTCAGAAAACTGTTTTGAGTTTTTAGATGCTCCCATCATAAGGGTTGCAAGCTTGGAAACTCCTATTCCGTTTGCTACTAAACTCGAAGAGCAGTACCTTCCAAAAGCTCGATTTATGACAGAGTTGAAGAAATTAATCGCTTATTAATACTTTAACATTTGTAGTTAAACTTCACATAAATTTTATTTATAGTGGAATAATGTAGCGTATCTTAGTACTATTACTAACATATAAAAACAAACTATTATGGTACGCTGGATTATTATTTTTCTTGTAATTGCAATTATTGCTGCAATCTTCGGATTCGGAGGAATAGCAGAAGGGGCAACAGATATTGCAATGATTATTTTTTGGATTTTTATTGTCTTACTAGTATTGTCACTTTTGTCAAGGTTATTCAGAAAATAAAAGATTACAAACGTAACTTTAACACTTTAACACTTAAAAATCACACTTATGAAGAAAGTATTTCTTTTAATGGTAGTGGCTGCAGTAGCATTTTCTTGTGGCACTCCAAAGACCGTAACAGAATCCCGAAAGGTTATTAAGGGGTATTGGACATTAGATGATGTAAGCTACTCCCAAAATGGAACCTTTAACATTCAATTACTATCAGATACGAGCGTAGAGTGCTTCGAAGGAAGTACATGGCGTTTTATACCTAATAATAATTCAGGATTGTATACTATTAATGACCCTAATTGTCCTACGGGAGAACGAAATTTTATTTTTAGTATTCAACAGATTGATGAGACAACTGGATTATACGATTTCCTTTTAAAACCAACGATGAAACTGGGTAAACCAGATAAAGAAAACGCAATTGGTTTTAGAATGCGATTGGCACAGTTAAACGAATCATCGATGCAATGGGAACAAACTGTTACCCTCGAGGGGAAACCTTTTAAAATTAGTATGAACTTTTCAAAAATAAATGAACAATGAGAAATTTAATAAAAAATATATCAATTTCTGCGCTAGCACTTGTATTAGTAGTTAGTCTTGGAAGTTGTGAAGCAACACAAAATGCTAATAATAAACAAAAAGGTGCCGTAATAGGTGCTGCTAGTGGAGCCATACTTGGCGCTGTAATTGGAAACAATGTAGGTAAAGGGGGTAATGGAGAATTAGGAGCTGTTATTGGTGGTGTAGTAGGAGGTGGTGCTGGCGTGCTCATCGGTGCTAAAATGGATAAGCAAGCACAGCAAATCGAACAAGAGATACCAGGAGCACAAGTAGAACGCGTTGATGATGGTATTGTAGTTACCTTTGATGAAAATAGTGGTGTTTATTTTGATACAGCAAAATATAACATTAATGCAGCGTCTCAAACAACCTTAGATAAGTTAAGTGGTGTTTTGAGAGAATACCCAGATACTAATGTACTCGTTGTAGGGCACACCGATAGTGTTGGCTCAGATGCATCAAATATGACATTGTCAAAAAATAGAGCGTACGCTGTGACAAACTATTTTACTGGACCTAAAGGTTTAAGTGCTAATAGGTTTACCACAAACTGGTATGGTGAGCAAACGCCTGTAGGTGATAATAGTACTGCAGAAGGAAGAGCGCAAAATAGACGTGTAAACGTTGTTATTGTGCCTAATGAAAAAATGAAAAGCGACGCAGAAAGAGAAGCAGGAAACTAGTAGTATAGTACTTGTACTAAATCCCGAAACAAATATGTTTCGGGATTTTTTTTTATATAAAAAATAAGTCCGTTCTTTAAAAAGTGGGTGCAAAAAAATGCTATGATGTACTAATAATAGGTGGAGGTCTTGCCGGGCTTACATGCGCCCTTCATTTAGGTAAGGCTAGGGTTTCGGTCTTGTTGATCGAAAAGTATAAGTACCCACATCATAAAGTGTGTGGTGAATATGTTTCAAACGAGGTTCTTTCGTATCTACAAGAGTTAGATGTGGACCCCTTTGAAGTAGGGGCTACTGCTATTTCAAAGTTTCAAATTAGTGATCAGAAGGGAAGACTGATTGAAACCAAACTTCCCTTAGGTGGTTTTGGTATCAGCAGATATGCTTTTGATGAACTATTGTATGAACAGGTCAAGGAGAACGCGACAATTGTATTTAACACCATTACTGAAATCAATTTTTCTGAAGAATTGTTTTCGGTTAAAACGTCAACAAATGATAGTTACGAGGCAAAATTTGTGGTCGGCGCTTTTGGAAAAAGATCTAATTTAGACAAATCTTTGAACAGAAAGTTTGCGGAGCAAAAATCTCCATGGCTTGCGGTAAAAGCTCATTACGAGTATGACATGCCCAATAATCTTGTTGCCTTGCATAATTTTGAAGGGGGTTATTGCGGGCTTTCAAAAACAGAAAGTGGCGCGGTGAATGCTTGCTATTTAACGACCTACAGTTCTTTTAAGAAAATAGGTGATATCGTGAAGTTTGAAAAGGAAGTACTTTCTAAAAACCCTTATTTAAATTCATTTTTCAATGAAGCAACCCCTTTGTTTAAAAGCCCATTGACGATTAGCCAAATAAGCTTTGATAAAAAATCACCCATAGAAAATCATATTTTTATGATAGGCGATAGCGCAGGGTTAATTCACCCTCTTTGTGGCAATGGTATGGCTATGGCCATTCATAGTGCCAAACTATTTTCAGAATTATACCTTACCCAAAATGGCGATGGTAACATTAATCGATCAATTTTAGAGCAGGAATATACTTTGCTTTGGAATTCAACCTTTAAAAAACGTCTAAAAACTGGACGTAGCATTCAGAATTTATTATTGAGCTCTTACAGCACCAGTATTGGGTTTACGATTGCAAAATTGTTCCCAAATTTAGTACCCACAATTATTAAAAAAACACATGGAAACCCATTATAGTTCATGATAAAATATCACTCTAAATACAGATCCACCCAAAACGAAATTATGGACGATTTTGCGCTGAAAGGCGAAGAGTTAAACATATTATTAACCGATTTACAACGTGTTAACGAGCAATTAGGAGGGAATAGAATTACATTAACCGGAATTAAAAAACTGCTCTGCAAGCAGTCCAAAAGCAAAACGTTTAAAATTGTAGATATAGGTTGCGGCGATGGCCATTTACTAAGAGAATGTGCTAAATTTGGTAAAAAAAATGGTTATAACCTTCAATTAGTAGGTGTTGATGCGAATGAAAATATTATAGCAGAAGCCAAAAAACGCTCCCAAAAATTTGAAAACATCAGGTATGCACAAGTGGATGTTTTTTCTGCTGAATTTGATGATTTTGAGTGTGATATCGTTTTATGTACTTTGTTTTTACATCATTTTGAAAATGATACGGTAGTTGCTATTCTAAAAAGAATTTCAGAAAATGCCAAGTTGGGAGTCGTTGTAAATGATTTACAGCGAAGCCGTATGGCATTTTTTCTCTTCAGACTGTATAGTCTCTTTTTTATTTCGACTAAAATAGCCAAACACGACGGTTTGGTATCCATTGCCAGGGCTTTCAAAAAAAAGGAATTAAATTTATTATTGGCTCAGCTTAAAAATGTAACTTATAAAATAACATGGAAATGGGCCTTTAGATATCAATGGATATTGACAAGAACAGATGTATAGAAGGACAATCCTATAAAATCACTTAGACAAATAGTTGGTTTTTAATTAAAATAAAACATGAGTGTAAAAATCGTAACCGTAGCCAAGCAGCTACCTAAATATACAAGAGAAACCAGCGAAATCCTACCCTTTGTGGAAGCCTGGCTTGATGGCCAAGAGAATAGATTTAAAAGGAAAGTTTTAAAAATATTTGAAGGGGCCGGGGTAGATAGACGGTATTCTATTATGGATGCACACGAAGTGTTTTTGGATCTTTCTTTTGAAGAGCGCAACGATATTTATACGCGTGAAGTAAAAAAGCTAGGAAAACAAAGCTTAGAGAAAGCCCTTAAAAAGGCCAATTGGCAGGCAACAGATATCGATTATCTTATTACTGTAAGTTGTACGGGTATTATGATTCCTTCGGTAGATGCTTTTTTAATAAATGATTTAGAGATGCGGCAAGACGTGGTGCGGCTTCCTGTAACCGAAATGGGTTGCGCAGCCGGTGTTTCTGGCGTTATCTATGCAAAAAACTTTTTGAAAGCAAATCCAGGAAAACGCGCTGCGGTCGTTGCACTAGAGAGTCCTACGGCAACCTTTCAGTTACATGATTATTCTATGGTAAATATTGTGAGCGCCGCTATTTTTGGTGATGGCGCCGCATGTACCTTGTTATCTTCTAATGAGGACGATACTGGTCCGAAAATTTTAGACGAAGGTATGTATCATTTTTATGATGCTGCAAATATGATGGGTTTTAAGTTGGTAAACACGGGATTGCAAATGATACTCGATAAATCAGTTCCAGAAAAAATCGCGTCCCATTTTCCTAAAATTATAAACCCTTTTTTAGAAAGGAATAATAAAAGCATCGAAGATATTGATCATTTAATATTCCATCCTGGAGGTAAGAAAATAGTACAGACGGTAGAACAACTTTTTGGTAGTATGGGAAAAAACATAGACGATACAAAAGAAGTTCTTAAATTGTACGGAAATATGAGCAGTGTAACCGTGCTCTATGTATTAGAACAGTTTATGGATAAAAAACCGAAAAAGGGGGATTTGGGACTTATGTTAAGCTTCGGTCCAGGATTTTCAGCACAACGGGTACTTTTAGAATTTTAATAGTTGAAAATGAATAACACTACTAATTGGGCAGTAATCTTAGGAGGTAGCAGTGGCTTAGGACTCGCTTCAGCACATAAATTGGCCGCAAACGGTTTCAATATTTGCATAGTACATCGCGATAGAAAAAGCAGCTTGCCTCAATTAAACGATGAAGTTTCAGTCATGAAATCTAAAGGTGTCGAAGTCATCACGTTGAACAAAGACGCCATGAACACCGAAACGCATACCGAAGTGATTAATGCACTTAGTGACCATTCGGTTACAGTGTTAGTTCATAGCGTGGCAAAAGGAAGCTTAAAGCCTATGTTTTCTGAAACGGAAACACAGCTTTCTAAACAAGATTTTGATCTTACCATTCATAGCATGGCGATTAGTTGGTACGAATGGACGAAAGCACTAATAAAGGCAAATAAGTTTACAAAAGACGTTCGTAATATCGCATTCACGAGTGAAGGGAATACTAAAGTGTGGCCAGGCTATGGCGCTGTTTCTGCGGCTAAAGTAACGTTAGAAGCATTAATGAGAAGTATGGCGATTGAGTTGGCTCCATTAGGCATAAAAAGTAATTGCATTCAAGCAGGTACTACACAAACAGCTTCTTTCGCTATGATTCCAGGAAGTGAGCAATTGGCCGAAGCGGCAAAACAAAGAAATCCTTTTAACCGTATGACGGAAGCGGAAGATGTTGCCAATGCGGTTTATTTATTAACTACTCAAGAAGCTGCTTGGATCAATGGTATAATTCTAAAAGTAGATGGCGGCGAGAGCTTGCGGTAATCACCATGTTATGAACAAATTCAATCACATTCTCAAAAACCTACCCTACACAAAACCCTTTCTATTTGTAGACCGCATAATAGCGCTTTCTTCGGAAGGAATAACGGGCGAATATACATTTAAAGAAGACGAGTATTTTTACGAAGGTCATTTTGAAGGAAACCCGATTACCCCAGGTGTTATTTTAACCGAATGTATGGCACAGATCGGTTTGGTTTGCTTAGGTATTTCTTTGCTTGAAGAAGACGGACTAGAAGGAGCACAAGTAGCATTAACAACTACCGATATTGAATTTTTAGCGCCGGTTTACCCAAAAGAAAAAATAACGGTAGTATCTGAAAAAGTGTACTTTAGGTTCAGTAAATTAAAGTGTAAGGTTAAGATGCTCAATCAAGAAAATAAAGTTGTTTGCAAAGGTATTATTACAGGCATGCTAGTCCCAAAATCATATGAGAAATAGAGTTGTTATTACTGGACTGGGCGTCGTGGCTCCTAACGGTGTTTCGATAAATGAGTTTACCGAAAACATTAAAAATGGAGTTTCTGGCATTACCCATTTCCCAGAATTGGAAGCCTTAAATTTCTCTTGTCAAATAGGAGGGAGGCCCATTATTTCTGAAGAAAAAAAACGAGACTATTTTACAGAATTACAGCTTCGTAATTTTAATAGCAGCGGGATTATGTACGGTGTTATAGCAGGCATGGATGCTCTTCGGGATGCAAAAATAGACGTAGATGGTGAAGATCCCAATTGGGATTTAGGGATTATTTTTGGTACGGGCAGTAGTGGCGTAGATAAGTTTCGGGAGGCGATTTATAAACTGGATGAAGGTAAAGTGAGACGTTTAGGGAGTACGGTGGTGGTACAGACAATGATGAGTGGTGTTACCGCATATCTTACAGGTATGACCGGAGCAGCCAATGTTGTGACAACAAATTCTTCTGCTTGCGCCACTGGAACGGAAGCAATCATTATGGCCTACGAACGGATTGCCAACGGAAAAGCCAAGCAAGTATTATGTGGCAGTACCAATGACTACGGGCCCTATATCTGGGGAGGCTTTGACGCTTTAAAAGTAATGGCTTACAAATACAATAACAATCCTACAAAGGCCTCGCGGCCCATGAGTGAAACGGCCAATGGCCTCGTACCCGGAGCGGGAGCGGGGGCTTTTATACTAGAAAGCCTGGAAAGTGCTAAAACTAGAGGTGCTAAAATTTATGCAGAAGTGCTCGGTGGCGCCGTAAATAGCGGTGGACAGCGTGGAGAAGGCAGTATGACCGCACCTAACAGTATTGCCGTACAGCGCTGTATTAAAGGTGCTATGACAGATGCTGAAGTTTCAGGAGCCGATATCGATTATATTAATGGACACTTGACTGCAACGATAAAAGATTCAACCGAAATAAAGAATTGGTGCGCTGCTTTAGAACGTTCGGGTAATGATTTTCCATATATAAATTCCTTAAAATCGATGGTTGGCCATTGTCTAGCTGCTAGCGGTAGTATCGAATGTGTTGCAACAATCCTACAAATGCAACATGGGTTTGTTTTTCCCAGTATTAACTGTGAGGACCTGCATCCAGAAATAGTAGCATTGATCGGTTCAGATAAAGTTCCGCAGAAAAAAATAGACACACCAATAAATATTGCAGCAAAAGCTAGTTTTGGATTTGGTGATGTCAATGCGTGTGTTATCTTTGGCAAATACACTAGCAAAAAATGACAACCGAAAATATCTACGCCAAACTACTTCCTATCGTAAAAACATATCTTCCAGAAGATGTAAATGTGAATGCGATCACTCCAGAAAGTGACCTTACCGAAGACCTTAATATCAACTCTGTAAACCTTGTCGATATCGTACTTGATGTTGAAGATGCTTTTGATATTGAACTTGAGAACGACGATATAGAGACCTTACGTACCGTTAATGACGCAATTGGCATCATTAAGGCTAAAGTTGCGTAAGCAATGTTTACCAGGACCTTTCCTTCAATCAAAACCAAAACGCTGGCAGTTAAGCTGACTGCGTTGGGCGAACGTATTGTGCGTAGTGGCCATCCTTGGATTTTTTCAGATAGTATCGAAAAAATAAATAAAGAAGGAAACGCAGGAGATGTTGTCGTCATCTTTAGCCATTCTAAGAACAAACCGATTGGTGTAGGTCTGTATGATCCAGATAGTCTCATTAGGATTAAGATGGTACATAATGAGGGTGGTGCTAAACTTAATTCAGATTTCTTTTTTGATAAAATATCAAAAGCCTATGCTTTAAGAACCGAACTATTTGAAACCAAGACGGATGGTTATCGACTGCTCTTTGGAGAAAATGATGGTTTTCCAGGCTTTATAGCCGATGTGTATGCAGATGTGTTGGTTGTAAAATTATACAGCGCTATCTGGTATCCATATCTAGAAGAAATCCTAAACCAACTTATTGCTCTTACCGATTGTACAACGGTTATTCTAAGGTTAAGTAGAAAACTACAGGTTGCTAGTTTACATAACTTCATAGATGGCGATGTTTTATATGGAACTTTAAAAAACGAAACGATCAAATTTGTAGAACACGGAGTTACCTTTTCGGCAAATGTGATCAAGGGACATAAAACAGGCTACTTTCTTGACCATCGTGAAAACCGAAAAAGAGTAGGAGAACTCTCTAAAGGCAAAACGGTACTCGATGTTTTTAGCTATGCGGGGGGATTTTCTATCCATGCCTTGGCGAATAATGCGAAAGAAGTAACAAGCGTCGATATTAGCCAACAGGCACTCGAGTTAGCTTCAAAAAACGCTAAGTTGAACAAAACGACAGGGACCCACCACACTATTTGCGGTGATGCTTTTGTGATATTGAAACAATTGATTTCCGAAGGTAAAAAATACAATGTAGTCGTTATAGATCCTCCGAGTTTTGCAAAGAGTCAAAAGGAAGTAGCTATGGCTATAAAAAAATATGCACAGCTTGCGCAATTGGGTGCTGCATTAACAACACATGGCGGTATGCTAGTTTTGGCGTCTTGCAGTTCACGTGTATTACCAGAAGAATTTTATGAAATAGTGGAAGATGCCTTAAAAAGCCAATCCCGAAAGTTTACAAGCCTCTTAAAAACAGGTCATGATATAGATCATCCTGTGACATTTCCAGAAGGAGGCTATTTAAAATGTGGATACTATAAAATCTTAAATTAAAAAAGGCTCGAAATAGTTCGAACCTTTTTTAAATAGTATTGTTTACTAACTACTACCTATTGTTTACTGTTTTTCGGCTTTATATTAGGCTCTTCTGTGTGCATTGTTTTCTCGATACCAGCAGATTCGACCTGAAAAAATTTCAAAACGTCAGTTGGATTTGCTATCTGCTTTGTTTTCTTACCATTGATAGCAATGGGCTGGGTGATTACTTCGTTGTTGTTGTTTATAATTTTTAACCAGTCATCAGAACTAAACCCAGAAGTATTCTCCACATCTTCGTTCAATACGCGTTTATCAACAAGGTCCCCAATCTTTACGTTCATGCTATCGGCTATTTCTGCCCAAACCGAATCTGCCACTTGCGTTTCGGCTAGATCAATAGCCAAGACTTTTTCTTTAATCCCCTGAAGGTAAGATAGTGTGTGCTTACCTACTCGGGTATTGCTACTATATATTAACGTAAACTGTTTATCATCTCTGGCTAGTATTCCCATTTCTTTCATCTGTGTGTAAATTGAATAAGGACTTTTAAAAATTAAAAGTCCTTATTTGATATTATCAATATGTTTCTTAATATGTTTGCATTTTTTCTTTTTTCTTCTGAAGTTGCACTTGTACTTCTGAAGCCGCTTTAGCTAAAGCCGATTCAAACTTGCTGTTGTTTGCTTGTGCAAAAATTGTAGTACCTGGTACATTAATACGAATTTCACAAATTCTTCCGGTGTTATCTGAGCTTGTTTTCTCACGTTTAAAGTAGATGTCACATGCCACCATAAAATCATATTTAGCTTCCAGTTTATTTATCTTTTCTGTTGCTAAGCCTTCTAGTCTTGGACTTGCAGATACGTCTTTGTATTCAAAGTTGATATTCATATTTGTATATTTTGTATTAATATTGAAAGATACAATTGCTTTGGAGGGGTAACAAAAATTTAATACTTATTTAATACTTAATCTTCATTTATAGGTTCTTCTTTTGAAGGAATTACCAGTGAAGCAACAATACCTCCAGCTAAAGATAAAAAAATTATGCCTAATGATAGCCATTCTGGTATCTCAATATGATGTGATAACAACATTTTTATCCCTACAAATGTTAGAATTACGACCAAACTATAATTTATGTACCTAAACTTCTGCAGCATCCTCGAAATTAAGAAGTACATAGAACGTAATCCCAAGATCGCTAGAATATTAGAAGTAAATACAATAAAAGGATCTGCTGTAATGGCCAATATTGCAGGTATGCTATCCAGGGCAAAGAGAATATCTGTCAACTCAATGATGATGAGAGCGATAAATAAGGGGGTGGCAGCACGTATCCCCATACGACGGATAAAAAATTTCTCTCCTTCTATTTTTTGAGTAATTGGAAAAAATTTCCGAAGCCATTTGTAAGCTACAGATTTTTTAGGATTGAAGTCTGAATCAGAAGACGTGAGCATTTTAAAAGCAGTATACAGCAGAAAAGCTCCAAACACATAGATAATCCAATCAAATTTATTGATAAGGGTCACACCAAATAAAATCATTAAGGCCCTAAAAACTATAGCGCCTAAAATCCCCCAAAAGAGCACCCGATGTTGATACTTATCTGGGATTGCGAACGAAGAAAAAATAACGGCAATCACAAAAACATTATCAATACTTAATGAAAGTTCTATAAGATAACCGGTAATATATTTTAAAACAGCCGCATCTGGGGTTAAGTTGGTTGGATTTTCAACATGTCCTGCTGCAAACAACCAATAGATCACGCCAGAAAAGGCAAGTGCTATAGATACCCAAACCGTTGTCCAAATGGAAGCCTCTTTGGTTTTTATCACATGGGCTTTTTTATTAAAGACCCCAAGGTCTAAGGCTAAAAATAAAATAACAACCGCAATAAAAATTCCCCAAGTGAGCATATTTGATTTTTGAACAAAATTAGCGAGTTAGCACTTAATTTTTCTAAGTAAAAAGTTAAATAGCTGCTTTAGCGTTAATTCTTTTATAAAGAAGATTAAACAGAATTATTTTGATTGTACTTTTAAGAAAAAGCGAAAAAAATGAAAGTAGATTTAACAAAAAAACAAACACCAACCGAATTTGAAATACATCCCCTTATTGAAAACCGTTGGAGTCCACGGGCTTTTTCTACAAAAATAATAACCGACTCTAATATACATACCTTGTTAGAAGCAGGTAGGTGGGCACCCAGTTCTAATAACTTACAACCTTGGCGAATAATTTGGGGCCTTGAAGGAACAGAAACATACAACCGTATTTTTGATTGCCTGGTGGAGTTTAATCAAAGTTGGGCAAAAGGAGCACCTGCGTTAATGCTTGGGGCTTACAAGAAAGATATGAAAGATGGAGAGAAAGAAAATTTTCATGCTTCTCATGATTTGGGTCTTTTTATGGGCAATGTTCTAATGCAAGCACAATCTATGGATATAGCAGTGCACCAGATGGCTGGGATCGATTTTGAAAAAGCGCGTAAGGAATTTAACTTTCCTGAAAACTATCATGTAGCGACAGGTATTGCCCTGGGGTATTACGGTGGAAATCCAGCTAGCTTACCAACAGATTTACAAGAACCCGAGACAAAATTAGTGCGAGAAAGAGTAAAGCAAAATGAATTTGCTTTTAATGGAAACTTTAAAAAAAAATAATTATGAGTACAGATAAAAATAAAAAAGACCATGCAGATTTTCAGTCCGAGTATCATCAATCAAAAAATTTCAATTCTGCTGCAAAAGATGAAAGCTTAAAGCCTACTGGAAAAGGAAATGTTAAGTTGGAAAACGGTGAAGATATGAGTGATTCTGATAAGCAAAAAATTGCGGATGCCATGGATCATATGCAGCGAAAGTATGAAAATACAGATGAGCGTGAGGCTTCCCGCGAAGAAGAGTAACCCAGTAAAAAAAAACCGACCCCAACCTTACGGGGTTGGTACATCGGTTTTAATATAGGGAAAGTGAAGAACCCTATGATTTGATACTTGGCTAAATCAAATAAAGTTTTTTTTACATTTCAAGTTCCACGTCTTCGGCGGAGATTTCGATAGGATCGTCTGCTTGAATTATATATCGAAAACTAAATACGATCACTCCATCTTCCAGCTTGCCCTCGCCCTCTAAAAATTCTGCTGGAGCAGAAAAACTTCCTTCTATTACAGTAAAGTCAAATTCTTCAATTTCAAATTCGTCTCCATCCACTATAGCAATGATATCGTCATCAAAGGAGTAGTTAATTAAAGAACTACCCAACATATTGTTAAGACCGTCTTCTAAAAAGTCTCGTATATCTACTTCAATTTCATTGGTACTGTTTGCTATTAGTTTAATTTCTACATCTGAAGAACTGTTTACTGTTAGTGTTGTGTCTAAACCAACTCTTGAGAACAAGGCATCATAATCTTCGTTCTCGTAATCACCCATAAATTTAAGACGTTCGTCTATGGTGAAAACTGGACCTTGTTCTGTGTCACCTGCAACGCTTACACTCACGGCACCCGTAGTTGCACCAATGGGAACGGTCACTTGCAATTGATTTTGAGTAGTGGCATTAAGCATTGCTGGAAAACCATTAAAAGTAACGGTATTATCTGAAATATTATTTTCAAAACCTTGACCGTTAATGGTTACTACAGTACCAGCATCGCCAACGATGGGTGATATTGAGTTTATTACTAATGCGGCTGAAGGTGTTGAATCGTCATTATTACTGCAGCTTGTTAGGATTAATAAACCTAGAAACAGAATTGTAATTAGTTTGCTTGTTGTTTTCATTGTTTTCATTTTTATGACACTCCTTTGAAAAGAAGCATTTTGCATTAATTTCATTTACAAAAATAGGAGAGTGCCTTATTTAACTGTACAGGCAATAACTTCAAAACGCTACAGGAAAACCCACCTTTTATTGAAGGATTTTAATCCTTATCATAAAGTGGAATAGATAGCAATGGCAGTTTTACAAATTGAGGAACGATCGTTAGTTTCTTAACAAACAGCGCTATTTTTTTATTAACTGCTTAACAAGGATTTAACTGCAAGACACCTTAAATACCGCTTCTTGGCTCGTACCTTTATAAAAAGATATAAATCATGAAAAATTTAGGATTACTGGCAACTTTAAAAGCCAAACCAGAACAAGCAGAAACTGTAGCAAGTTTTATTAAAGGTGCTGTCGACTTAGCAAAAGAAGAAAAACAAACCCTCACTTGGTATAGCTTCAGGATCGATGAAACCACCTTCGGTATTTTTGATACATTTAAAGATGAGAGTGGAAGAGAAGCACACTTAAACGGTGAAATTGCAAAAGCACTGATGGGCAAAGCAGATGAACTTTTATCACAAGCACCTGATATCAAAAAAGTTGATGTGCTTTCAGCTAAGTAAAATTAATACCATTCAATAAAAAAACTATATATGAAAGACCAACCTTTATTAACCCCTCACCAAATGGGGGACATACAATTACCCAATCGCGTGATCATGGCACCTATGACCAGGAGCCGCGCAACCAACAAGGCAAATGCTCCTACCGAAGATTTACACGTCGCCTATTACACCCAACGTGCAACAGCAGGATTGATCATTACTGAAGGATCTCAAGTTTCTAAGAGAGCCGTAGGATATATCCATACAGCAGGAATTCATTCAAAAGAACAAATTGAAGGATGGAAAAAAGTAACCAACTCAGTACATGATGCTGGTGGACGTATTTTTATTCAGCTTTGGCATGTAGGACGTATTTCACATCCAGATTTCCACGACGGAGAATTACCATGGGCGCCTTCGGCTATTAACCCAGAAGCAGAAGTATATACGCCAGATGGAATGAAAGATACGGTGGCACCAAAAGCAATGACCCAAGAGGAGATAGCTATCACGAAGCAAGAATTTGTGCAAGCTGCTAAAAATGCTGTGGAAGCAGGGTTTGATGGCGTAGAGATTCATTCATCTAATGGGTATTTATTTCACCAGTTTTTCAGCAGTTATAGTAATAACCGAGAAGACAAATATGGAGGAAGTATCGAGAACCGGGCTCGTTTCTTTTTTGAAGTGCTTGATGCTATGAAAGAAGTAATTCCACAAAATAGGATTGGAGCTCGCTTTAATCCTTCACTACATGGCACCTTTGGTATGGAAGTAAAAGAAGATACTATCCCTACGTTTGATTATATCATTGAAAAATTAAGCAAAGAATATGACCTGTCCTATATTCACTTATCGGAGCCTTTTACAGATGTAAGTGGTGTACCTCATGCTGTTTCAGAGATTGCGAAACGCTATCGCCCTAAATACAAGGGTACCTTAATGATCAATACTGATTTCGATCAAGAAAAAGGAAACAAGGTGATTCAAGAAGGGGATGCAGACTTGGTGGCCTATGCCAAATTATATATTTCCAATCCAGACTTAGTAGGAAGGTTTCGTGAAAATGTCGAGACCAGCGATTGGGATAAAGACACATTTTACTCACAAGAAAAGGAAGGGTATATCGATTATGAAGCGAAGACCCGTGAACTAATACCAACATCAAAATAAAAAACATATGAAAAATAGAGAAATAATGGGTGGATTTAGAACCATAAATCCAGCTACAGAAGAAGTAATTAAAGAATATACCTACATGACCGATAGCGAAGTTTCTGAAGCGATCGAAAAATGTCATAAAGCCTTTACAAAATGGCGTTCAAAATCACTTGAAGCGCGTGGTAAGATTATAAAAGCCATCGGGAAAGGATTGATGGAACGCCGAGAAGAATTTGCAAAATTAATGACCCAAGAAATGGGAAAAGTAATTAAGCATGGTTTTCAAGAAGTAAAGCTTTGTGCAGGACTTTGTGAGTATACAGCGGAAGAAGGAGCTAAAGCCCTAAAAGATGAGGAAAGAGAGCTCCCTGAAGGTGGTAAAGGAGTAATCACCTATTCTCCCATAGGGATTGTTTATGGTATTCAACCATGGAACTTTCCTTGCTACCAAGCCATTCGTTACGCAATAGCTAATCTAATGGCCGGTAACGGTGTAATTTTGAAGCATGCCGAAAATTGTACGGGTTCAGGATTGTTCTTAAAAGAATTGTTTGAAGATGCAGGATTGCCTAAAGATTTATTTACCGTCCTCATCATCGATCATCAGCAATCAGACACTGTAATCGAGAACAAATTGGTACGTGGTGTTACCTTGACCGGAAGTGCGGGTGCTGGTAAGATAATAGCACAAAAAGCTGCAAGCGTCTTAAAGAAAACAGTATTGGAGCTTGGAAGTAATGATGCTTATCTTGTGCTAGACGATGCAGATATTGAGTTAGCGGCAGAGACTTGTGTGAGAGGTCGTATCTATAATAATGGTGAAACTTGTGTGGCAGCAAAAAGGTTTGTAGTTGTTGAAAGTATTTACGAAGACTTTAAAAAAGCGTTCGTAAAAAGAATGAAAGCAGTAGAGGCTGGAGATCCAACAAAAAAGGAAACAGCGATGGGACCTATGGCTCGTGAAGATCTTAGAGAAAAACTGCATAATCAATTGGAAGAAAGTGTAGAAAAAGGAGCTGAAATTTTAGTAGGAGGGAAGCTCCCTAAAGGAAAAGGGTTCTTTTATCCTTCCACAGTTCTAGGAAATGTAAAGCCTGGGCAACCTGCTTACGATGATGAATTGTTTGGACCTATTGCCTCGTTGATCAAGGCCAAAGATAATGAAGACGCCATGCGGATTGCTAACGATAGCCGATTTGGCTTGGGTGGTGGTATCTTCAGTAAAGATGAAGACAAAGCCTTTAAACTCGCTCAACAGCATTTTGATACCGGAATGGTATTTATAAATAGCTTTGGTCTTGCCCAACCTAATATGCCTTTTGGTGGCGTTAAAGACAGTGGCTACGGAAGAGAGCACGGCGGCTTCGGTATTAAGGAATTTGTAAACACCAAAGCGGTAATGCGCCTAAATTAATTATTGGGTTTCAAAAAATCAAATAAGAAAAAAATAATCAATCAGTTTTCTGAAATATTTCAGAAGCTATAAAATCTAAAATAAATATGAGTTTAACGTTAAAACAAGCCGAATCAATTATTGAAAAAGCGAAAGCAAAGGCTGTAGAAATAGACACAAAAATGAATATTAGTGTAGTAGACGCGGGAGCCAATCAAGTCGCATTCGTAAGGATGGATGGAGCATGGCTGGGAAGTGCAGACATCGCGCTTAAAAAAGCTAAAACAGCACGGTATTTTGATATGCCATCGGGCGAAATAGGTAAATTATCACAACCTGGTGAACCACTCTTTAATATCGAGCATTCTAATGGTGGATTAATTTCATTTCCGGGAGGAATACCGTTAAAAGATAAAAATGGAACCGTCATTGGTGCCGTTGGCGTAAGTGGGAGTACTGTAGAAAATGATCATGCAGTGGCAGAAGCTGGAACGAAAGCTTTATAGTACTTTAAAGATTGAATAATAATAAACCCTTGACATGGTAAAATATGACAAGGGTTTTTTTAGCTTTGTGTATGACAAAAGAACAACAGGAACAACAAGAAATTGACTCCAAAATGGAGCAAGAAGCTTCTTCTAAAGATGACAATGCCAAATCCCATGGCGAAATCCTGAAACAGCAAATTACAGATGGGATGGAAACGTTTGATAAGGCGCCCATGAGTATTTGGATCAGTTCATTAACTGCAGGCCTCGAAATAGGATTTAGCTTTTTGTTGATTTGTACGTTGCACTCGTTTCTTTTGGGTAAAGTAGCAGAAGAGACCATCTTTAAATTAATGTCCTTAGTATATCCAATCGGTTTTATCATGGTCATTGGTGGCCAGTCTATCTTGTTTACAGAGCAAACTTCGCTATTGACCTTGCCCGTCCTCAATAAAAAAAAATCTTTCACTCATTTAATGCGGGTTTGGGGTATCGTTATTTTTGGAAATCTAGTAGGAGGTTGTCTCATGGCTGGATTACTCACGTGGATAGGACCAAGACTTGGAATTTTTGAATTAGATACCGTAAGTGCTATTGCGGTACACGTAACCAGTTATGATGCTTGGACCATTTTAGTAAGTGCGATATTGGCAGGATGGCTTATGGGCTTATTATCTTGGTTGGTAGCAGCTTCAAAAGAATCGGTTAGTCGAATGATCGTAGTGTATTTGATCACGGCAGTACTCGCTTTTGCTGGACTACACCACAGTATTGTAGGAAACGTTGAAGTTTTTGCGGGTCTAATTACCTCTTCTGAAATTGGTTGGACAGATTATCTTAGTTTTCAAGGTGTTGCTTTATTAGGAAATGCCCTAGGAGGCGCTGTTTTTGTTGCCTTGTTAAAGTATAGAGCGTTCGTTTATGACGTGTAAGTAGTTATTTTACAGCGGTAAATGGAATGATTGTTGCTTTTAATATTAGTGTAAACAAAACATTATGAAAACATTATATATAGTACTAGTTTCGGTATTCACGCTCGTAAGTTGCAGTAGTGTAAAAACCGCTGAACAGCAAGCAAAAGAAGACAATCAATGGAAAGCTTTGCAGCAAATGGTGGCTGATAAAACGTTTGAACTAGAAGCAGAGTGGGCGTATCCTTTTGGTAGCTCTCAAGTAAACTTATTTGGTAATAGCAATTACTTCAGGTTTAAAGGTGATACGGTTGCTACTTATTTACCTTATTTTGGAGTACGACGTAATGGTCCTGTTTATGGTAATGAGAGCGGTATCGTGGTAGATGGGCCGTATTCTAATTTAGTTATTGATGAAAATCCTACTAAGAACGAAATAAATATCGCTTTTGAAATCAGGGAAAAAAGTGAAAGCTATGATTTTAACCTTGTATTATTTGCAAACAAGACAGCAGATATTACCGTCAAGAGCTCACAACGCGATGTCATTAGGTACGACGCTAAAATTGTAAAATCAACAAAGCCAACTCAATAAAACGTACATTTTTATGAAACAGAAAGCACTCCTATTGAGTGCTTTTTTTTGTACCTAGTTCTGCCAGAGCTTAATTTTCTATGTTGTTGACATACC
>Ga0207891_1000601_pt1 | contig 22747 bp, 17 predicted proteins | sample LinPmetageLP50_FD_184061 | JGI IMG/M metagenome (GOLD analysis project Ga0207891, IMG submission 184061) | Marine viral communities from the Pacific Ocean - LP-50 (SPAdes) | ecosystem: Environmental > Aquatic > Marine > Oceanic | place: Pacific Ocean | collected 2011-08-27 | reverse complement strand
TTTTGGTAAGCATTTTTACAAAAACCAATGAAAATATTAATATCTACCAGAACAATATGATGGGCTGGGGATATGGCTGGGGATGGCATCCGTGGTATTGGGGCTCAGGTTTTAATACCGTAAACCGCACCAGCGAAGGCACTCTTTATATAGATCTAATAGATGCTGAAGGAAAAGAACTGGTTTGGCAGGGAATGGGAACTGCCGCTTTAGCCAGTGATGTAAATAAAAAGCAAAAAAGGATAAACGAAATTGTTTCTGAAATACTAGAAAAGTATCCTCCAGAAATTAAGAATTAACCCCACAAATTTTTCAGCTAAAATGCTCCTCTTGTAGGAGCATTTTTATTTTTACACGGCTTTAGTTATCATTTTATGAATTTCAGGTTAATTTCTTATCTTTATATTGAATTTTAGTTAATCACAATTATGCTCGATAAAGTTGAATCTAATGCGATTTTAGACCGCTTGCCGGCCCATCTTCAGCAATATATAAAACCACAGAATTACGAGGATTATTCCCCGGTAAACCACGCGGTTTGGCGATATGTAATGCGTAAAAATGTAGATTATCTAAGCAAAGTTGCTCACGAATCTTACCTTGATGGTTTAAAGCAAACCGGCATTTCTATAGATCATATTCCCAATATGTATGGGATGAACCGAATTTTAAAAGAAATTGGCTGGGCTGCTGTAGCTGTAGACGGATTTATTCCGCCGGCTGCTTTTATGGAATTCCAGGCTTTTAATGTTTTGGTAATCGCCAGCGATATTCGCCAGCTCGAGCATATAGAATATACTCCTGCACCCGATATTATTCACGAAGGTGCCGGCCACGCCCCTATTATCGCTAATCCAGAATACGCAGAATATCTTAGACGCTTTGGCGAAATAGGCTGTAAAGCGATTTCTAGCGCTAAAGATTATGAAATTTACGAAGCCATAAGGCATCTTTCTATTATTAAAGAAGCTGAAGATACACCTCAGCAAGAAATTGAAGAAGCTGAAAAGAAAGTAGATTACCTGCAAAATAATATGGGGAAGCCCAGTGAGATGGCGCAGATAAGAAATTTACACTGGTGGACCGTAGAGTATGGATTGATAGGAAGTTTGGAAGATCCTAAAATATACGGCGCCGGTTTACTCTCTTCTATTGGAGAAAGCGCCTGGTGTATGACAGATAAAGTGAAGAAGATTCCATATTCTATTGAAGCTTGCAAACAGGAATTTGATATTACCAAACCCCAGCCTCAGCTTTATGTAACGCCAGATTTTGCGCATTTAAGCTCAGTTTTAGAGGAATTTGCTAATAAAATGGCTTTAAGAAAAGGCGGTCTGGAAGGAATTCAAAAATTGATTGATTCTAAAAATCTTGGAACTATAGAATTAAGCACCGGTTTACAGATCTCAGGAGATTTTTCAAAAGTTATTGAACACGATGGCAAACCAATTTATATTCAAACTTCAGGGAAAACTGCCCTTTCCCATCGGGAAAAGGAGCTGGTTGGTCACGGTGTAAAAAATCACCCTGAGGGATTTGGTTCACCAATTGGCTCTTTAAAAGGAATCAATTTAGCGATTGAAGATATGAGTCCGCGTGATCTTAGGGCTTACGATATCTATGAAGGTGAAAAGATTGAATTTGAATTTGAAGGTGGTATAAAAGTTAAAGGAGAAATAATTACCGGAACCAGGAATCTGCAGGGGAAAATAATAATTATTAGCCTAAAAGATTGTACCGTTACTTATGGCGAGGAAATTCTGTTTAAACCTGAATGGGGCAAATATGATATGGCGATTGGGAAAGAAGTTATTTCAGCATTTGCCGGCCCGGCAGATAATCTTTCTTTCGATCTAATTACCCACAAAACCTCAACTTCTACAATAAAAAGCAAAAGTACACCAGAACGCGAAGAACTTAATTCCCTTTATGCTTCGGTTAGAAATATTAGAGAAGGAAAAAATGCGAAATTCTCTTTAGATGCAGCTTTGGATCTGGTAAAAAAACACCACCCAAAAGACTGGTTGCTTTCCGTAGAAATATATGAGCTAACAGTGGGGAAAGATGAAAAACTCGCTAAAGAAGCTCTAAGTAATTTAGAGGATGTAAAATCTCGAAGACCAGATATCTCCCATTTAATTGATGGAGGAATAAGCCTAATAAACGGCCAATTGGTAATTTAATATAACATTCAAGTTTTAAATTTCGAAAAAGCAGTCTATAGTTTTATTTTTTCCAATTCTTCTGAATCATTAAAATTCTGATCGTTGTATTGAAGCGTCCAGCCCATAGAATTGGTTAAAATATAGATTTTTTGCAATTCACTAATTAGCCTGTTTTCAGCATTAGATTTAAGCGAAGAAGCTTCTACCTTTTCTCTAATAGATTTTTCTATTCGGCCCTTAATTTTATTGTGATCATCAGCATCAAACTGGTTTAAATAATCCTGGGTAACATCGTAATATTTTATCTCCGGATTTATTGTAATTTCTTCTTTTGGAATGGAAGTGATGCGCACAATTTTATTTTCTTCATCAATTTCGGTTTCTAATTTACTTAGATCGTAAGCCACGGTTGCCGTAGCATTTACAATGATAAGCGCTTTTTTTCTTGCCGAAAATATATCGAGATAAAACTTCTTTGAGTTTTTATAAGAATAAACCTGTGAGAAAGTACCTTCGGTCACCACCAATTTTCCCACATTTTTAATTTGCTGCTGAAGCAAGGCTGTACTTTCTTCTAATTGATCTTTTTCATTATTTCTGTTTTCACAATAGCGAATACCAAAAACCACAAGCAAGACCAAAATGGCACCTATAAGGAAATTTCTCATTTATCAATTTTTTCTAAAGGTACAAAGAATGTGAATTTTGGAGATTTTGAAGAAAACATTACTTTTTTAAAACACTTATGGACGGCCCCACCCGTCCATAAGTTTTTAACTTTCTAAAATCTACCCCAACAAATTTTAGAAAACGAATTAAGATACAGTCATAAAAAACGACTTCTCAGCCATTCGTTATCAATAACTTATATCTAAAATTCTAAGATAAAAATACAAAAAAAATTAATATATAAACAATTCCGAAATTAATTTAATGTTTTTTTGACGATAACTTAATTTAGAACTGAAGATGCGGATACCGCTTTTGGAGTGTTGAAACTTTAGAATTCAAATTTTTTAGAAATTTACGATGCGCTTCAGAATTGGGATTAAATGGACGATGTGCTAATCCTTTTTGAATATTTTCTACTTCATTTAAAACCGAAAGAGAGTCTTCTGAAAACCAGGTTTCTGTAAATCTTTTCCAAATATAATCTATGGCAGTTTGTGAAGGGTGCAACATATCTTCAGTATAGAACCGATAATCCCGAAGTTCATCCATCATTAATTCGTAAGATGGAAAATAATGAGTTTTCTTGCTTTCTTCGCAAACCTTATGAACAGCGGTAATTAAATGCGCTTTGCTACGCTGATTTTCAACAAATCCGTCCTTAATATGCCGAACCGGAGAAACGGTGAAAATAACTTCAGCATCAGAGTTTATTTGGTGTACGTCTTCCAGAATCTCATTTAAAGCTCGCTCAATTTCTTCTATAGATTGTAATTCTTTCCTAAAAGATTTCTGCGGAACTTTATGACAGTTGGCTACGCTCTGTTCACTTTCTAAATGAAAATAGCTCCATGCAGTACCCAAAGTAATCACTACATGTGAGCTTAGTTGAAGAAACTCACGGGCATTTTTTAATGTGGAATTCAGGTCTTTTAGTAAAACCTCAGCAGCAGGATTACTTAATGAAGAATGCGCATCAAAACAATGCCAGCGCTCCTGGTGCTGAAAAATATCCTTCTCAGTATACATCGCGTCTTCCTTAAGTTTTCGAAAAAACTTTGCAATGGCTAAAGGATGAAAAAGAATTCCGAATGGATTCTGTAAATTTTGCAGCTTATAGAAATCCAGTTTTTTACCGATATTCTCTACAAAACAGGAACCAATAAGAAAGATTTCAGATTCATAATCTATCTTAGGTTCAGCCTCTTTTATAGGTATTTTGGTCCTGAATTCCATAGAATTATATAGAAGCTGTCTGAAGAGGTTTTAAAACCGTCATCTTGAATTTATTTCAAAATCTAACGTACTGTAATCAAAAAACGTGTTAGAAGCTGAAACAAGTATAGCTTGACGAAAATACACTTTTCAGACAATCTCGTGTTTTACTTTAAATAAGCCTGTGCTTCTTGCAAAGCCTCATTAATTCCTTCCGGCTTTTTACCGCCGGCAGTTGCGAAAAACGGTTGGCCACCGCCACCACCCTGGATATATTTACCCAGTTCTTTTACAATTTTTCCTGCGTGCAGGTCTTTTTCTTTGGCCAGGTCTTTAGAAATATAGCAACTTAAAAGTGCCTTTCCATTTTGCTCGGTTCCGAATAATAAAAATAAATTTTCAAATTCATCCCCTAATTGGAAAGCAAGGTCTTTTATTCCGCCGGCATCAAGATCAACTTTCTTTGCAAGGAAATTCACCCCGTTTATTTCAGAAATTTCAGACTTTAATTCGGTTTTTAGATTTTTGGCTTTATCCTTTAGTAAAGCTTCCACCTGCTTTTTTAAAGCTGCATTTTCGTCCTGCAAAGAATTCACCGCTTTTACCGGATCTTTGGCGCTTTTCAATTCGGCTTTTATTTGCTCTAGAACCTCATCCTGGTTGGCAAAATAATCTTTTACAGCTTCCCCGGTAATTGCTTCAATCCTTCTGATTCCTGAAGCAACAGCAGCTTCCGAAGTGATTTTAAAATGCCATATTTCTGAAGTATTCTTTACGTGAATTCCACCACAAAGTTCCATAGATTCTCCAAAACGAATGGCACGAACATCATCCCCATATTTTTCACCAAAAAGCGCTAAAGCTCCCTGGTTAACAGCTTCTTTAAACGGAATACTTCGCTGCTCTTCTAAAGGTAATTGTTCATTAATTCGCTGATTTACCAGTTTTTCAACCTGCTCAAGTTCCTCTTTATTTACTTTGCTGAAGTGAGAAAAATCAAAACGTAAGTAACCACCTTTAACCAGAGAACCTTTTTGTTCTACGTGAGTTCCCAAAACTTCCCGAAGCGCCTGGTGCAATAAGTGCGTGGCCGTATGATTAGCCGCGGTAGCCGAGCGATTTTTCGAGTTTACAACCGCCTTAAATTTATCTTTCGGATTCTTAGGAAGCGATTTAGCAAAATGAACAATTAAGTTATTTTCCTTTTTTGTGTCTGTAATTTCTATTTTGTTGTTTTCGCTATCAAGGAGAAAACCTTTATCTCCAACCTGTCCGCCACCTTCAGGATAAAATGGAGTTTGAGAAAGCACAATCTGGTATAACGCACCTTTTTTGCTTTCTACTTTTCGGTAACGGGCAATTTGAGTTTCTGCTTCTAAATGATCGTAACCTACAAATGCTTCAGCTTTTACCGGGTTTATTTCTTCCCAGTCTCCGGCAGTAACCTGGGTTGCCGCACGAGACCTGTCTTTTTGCTCCTTAAGCTGAACTTCAAATTCCTTTTGATCAAGATCGAATCCGCGTTCGCGTAAAATAAGCGCGGTTAAATCTATAGGGAAACCAAAAGTATCGTAAAGTTCAAAAGCTTTCTTTCCAGAAACAGTTTTTCCTTTGGTTTCTGAAATTATATTTTCCAGCAAAATCAAGCCCTGGTCTAAAGTTCTCAAAAAAGATTGTTCTTCTTCCCTAATTACATTTTCACATAAAGTTTTTTGAGATTTAAGTTCAGGAAATGCTTCGCCCATTTGCTTACTTAACACCTCAACAAGCTTATAAATAAAAGGCTCTTTGGTATCTAAAAACGTAAAACCGTAGCGAATGGCACGTCTCAAAATTCTTCTAATCACATATCCGGCACCTGTGTTTGAAGGCAATTGCCCGTCGGCAATAGAAAAAGTTACCGCTCTCACGTGATCTGCAATTACCCGAATCGCGATATCGGTTTTTTCAGATTTTCCGTACTGAGAATTCGTAATTTTTTCCAGTTCAGCAATTAGCGGCGTAAAAACATCGGTATCGTAATTAGATTGTGTTCCCTGTAAAACCATACAAAGACGTTCAAAACCCATCCCGGTATCAATATGTTTTGCCGGAAGTTCTACTAAGGAACCATCAGCTTTACGGTTATACTGCATAAAAACCAGGTTCCAGATCTCTACCACCTGCGGGTGATCTGCATTTACCAGTTCTTTTCCGGGTTTTTTAGCTTTTTCAGCTTCAGATCGAATATCAATATGAATTTCAGAACAAGGCCCGCAAGGTCCCTGGTCTCCCATTTCCCAGAAATTGTCCTTTTTATCGCCGTAAACTATTCGGTCTTCAGGAACAATCTTTTTCCATAACTCTAAAGCTTCAGTATCTAAACCTAACTTATCTTCTTTGCTTCCTTCAAAAACAGAAACGTAAAGATTTTCAGGAGCAATTTTAAAAACTTCAGTAAGTAATTCCCAGGCCCAGTTTATGGCTTCTTCTTTAAAATAATCGCCAAAACTCCAGTTTCCTAACATCTCGAACATCGTGTGATGGTAAGTATCCATTCCCACTTCTTCCAAATCGTTATGCTTTCCGCTTACGCGTAGGCATTTTTGGCTATCGGTAATTCTGGAACTGGAAGGCTCGCTATTTCCTAAAAAATACTCCTTAAATTGAACCATCCCGGCGTTTGTAAACATTAAAGTGGGATCGTCTTTTAGCACCATAGGCGCTGAGGGAACGATTTTATGAGATTTGGATTTAAAAAATTCTAAAAACTGGCTTCTTATTTCCTGAGATTTCATCTAGCTGCTCTAATCTAAAATTATTAATTTGTGTTGGTGCTGAAACAATTTCCTATATTTGTTCGTTTACCAGACTAAACTTAGCACGGTAATTGCTAATTATTGTTGGCAAAAATAGCATAAATTTGACTCATGTCGAAGGTTAAATATTATTACGATAGCGACACGCAATCCTATAGAAAAATAGAGCGCCGAAAGGGCCGCCGCATAGGGATTGTGCTGCTTAGTATCCTGGGATCTTTCCTCTCTGGTTTTTTATTACTGGTCATTTATTTAAATATTCCGCAGATTGTAACTCCAAAAGAAAAAGCCTTAAAACGCGAACTTCAAAATATGGAATTACAATATGGATTACTGAATAAAAAAATGAACCAGGTCCAGAATGTTCTGGCAAATATTGAAGATCGGGACAATAATATTTACAGGGTTTATTTTGAAGCAAACCCAATTCCTGAAGAACAAAGAAGAGCAGGTTTTGGCGGAATTAATCGCTACAAAGACCTGGAAGGTTTTGATAATTCTAAATTGATTATTGAAACCAGCAAGCGTATGGATATCCTCACCAAACAGTTGGTGGTACAATCTAAATCTTTAGATGAAATTGCCGAATTGGCAAAGGAAAAAGAGAGCCTTTTAGCATCGGTTCCTGCTATACAACCGGTAAAAAATGAGGATTTAAGCAGAATTGCTTCTGGCTACGGATGGAGAACCGACCCTTTTACCAAAGTGAGAAAATTTCACCACGGGATGGATTTTAGCGCGCCTCGAGGAACGCCGGTTTACGCCACAGGAGATGGCAGGGTTGAAAGAGCAGATAACCGCGCTACCGGTTATGGAAACCATATAAGAGTAGATCACGGCTATGGCTACACCAGCCTTTACGCCCACTTATATAAATATAATGTACGAGTTGGCCAGCGGGTTCAACGTGGGGATATTATTGGTTACGTAGGTAGTACGGGCAGGTCCCAGGGACCTCATTTACATTATGAGATCTTTAAAGATGACAACCGAATTAACCCGATTAATTTTTATTATGGAAACCTTTCGCCTGAAGAATTTGACAAGGTTCTGGAAAAAGCACAACAAGAAAACCAATCCCTGGATTAATGCATCTTAATTTACCCGATAAAAGATATTACGGCATTGGCGAAGTTGCAGAAGCCTTTAAGGTAAACACTTCCCTAATTAGGTTTTGGGAAAAAGAATTTGATGTAATTCAGCCTAAAAAAAATGCCAAGGGAAATCGCAAATTCACCCCCGAGGATATTAAGAATTTAGAGCTTATTTATCACCTGGTAAAAGAGCGCGGTTTCACCCTGGAAGGTGCCAAAACACATTTAAAAGAAGAAAAACATAAAACCCTTAGCAACTTCGAAATTATTCGTAAGTTGGAAGGAGTAAAAGCAAAACTAATCAACCTTAAAAATCAGTTATAAAAATGAAAAAATGGTTAATTCCTGTTATAGTAATCGTAGTTCTTGGAATAATTGTTTACAGCCTCACAGCGGGAGTAAATAACACTGCAGTAGAATACGAAGAAAATGTATCTAAGAATTGGGCCGATGTGGAAAATGCCTATCAACGTAGAAGTGATCTTATCCCTAATTTGGTGAGTACCGTAGAAGGTTCAGCCGATTTTGAACGTGGAACTTTAACCGATGTTATTGAGGCGCGAGCAAAAGCTACTTCGGTAAATGTTGATGCGGGAAATTTAGATCCGCAGCAAATTCAGCAATTCCAGCAGGCTCAGGGTGGATTATCTAATGCATTATCCAGGCTTTTGGTCTCGGTTGAAAGATATCCCGATATAAAATCGAATCAGAATTTTCTTCAATTACAATCACAATTAGAAGGAACCGAGAACCGAATTAGCGTGGCGAGAAATCGCTACAATGAAGCGGTGAGACAATACAACACTTATATTAGAAAATTCCCGAATAATATTTTTGCCGGAATGTTCGGTTTTGAAAGAAAACCAGCTTTTGAAGCAGAAGAAGGTGCAGAAAATGCTCCAGATGTTGAATTTGATTTTTAAGCAAAATGAGTAAAGTAGAGGATTTTTTAAGTAAAAAAGACGAAGAGGAAATCATTGAAGCCATTAGAACGGCAGAGAGCCATACATCTGGCGAAGTAAGGGTTCACCTGGAAAAAACCACTGGCGAGATGGATATTTTTGATCGCGCTATGGAGGTTTTTCATATGCTGAAAATGGATAATACCAAACACGATAATGGCGTGCTGATATATGTTGCCGTAGAAGATCATAACTTTGTGATCTATGGCGATAAAGGAATTAACGATGTTGTTCCAGACGATTTTTGGGAAAGCACCAAAGATGCCATTGTAGAAAAATTTAAAAAAGGAGAATTTAAGCAAGGCCTGGTAGACGGAATTTTAACCGCAGGCCAGCAGCTTAAAAAACACTTCCCATATAGCGACGAGACCCGGGACGAACTCTCCAATGAAATTTCAAAAGGATAAATGCCACAATTCACTAAAAGATTCCAACTAATATTTTTGTTTTTCCTCGTTTTCTCGGGGTTTATATATGCACAACGCGATGTTCCTCCTAAACCAGCTGAAGAAACGAGCGTATATGACGAGGCTGATATTTTATCTTCTTCGGAAGAAAGCCGGTTAAAACAGAAATTGGTTAATTATGCAGATACTACTTCAACCCAGATAGTAATCGCTACTATAGAATCTTTGCAGGGCGAATATGAAGGAGTTTATGCTGCAGAATGGGCCCAGGAATGGGGAATTGGACAAAGCGAAAAGGATAACGGACTTTTAATTCTTGTTGCTGAAAATGATCGGAAAATCTGGATTACTACTGGTTATGGTCTAGAAGAATACATGACTGATGCCCGAAGTAAACAAATAATAGAACAAATTATTCTTCCTGAATTTAGAAAAGGTAGTTATTATAACGGCCTTGATGCGGGAACTACTGCTATTTTCCAGGTCCTGGCCGGTACTTTTGAAGGCACACCACAAAGACGTAGCCAATCTAATGGAATACCCGTACAGCTTCTTGTAATGGGAATTATCTTGCTAGTAATTATTGTTTCCCTTGCCAATAAAAATAAAGGCGGAAGAAACGGGGGCAGAAGAAGTGCCGGCAGCACTTTTTTAGATGCTATTATTTTAAGTTCTCTGGGACGCGGTACTTTTGGCGGTGGCAGCTCTGGCGGAGGTTTTGGTGGCGGAGGCGGCTTTGGTGGCGGTTTCGGCGGTGGAGGCTTTGGCGGCGGTGGTGCCGGTGGAAGCTGGTAATTTCAGTTGGCAGTTTACAGTTTGCTGCGTTTTCAACCGAAAAACCTATAAAAATAAAGACTGTTTGAAAGATTTTAGTTCCGTCAAACTGAACTTGTTTCAGCTTGTAACTTGATTTTCATATTAGATCCTGAAACAAGTTCAGGATGACGATTCAAATAAACATCTCAAACAGTCTTTTTCACTTTCAGATAAAATTCAATTACCTTCCTCTTCTATTGTTATTCGGGTCTTTCCCGCCAAACTTGCTTATTTTATACGTAAAACTTAGCATAAAATATTGTTCTAAAACAAGCTCTTGCGTATCCTGAATAAAATCGTCTCCGGTAAACCTTCGGGTGGCAATGTTTTGATCCAGCAAGTCGAATACTTTTATTTTTAGCGTTCCATTATCTCCAAAAACTTCATATCCTAAACTTGCATTCCATAGGTAGAAAGAATTTTGAAACCCGGGAGAAGCGTTCCCAATAGATTGGTATGCAATATCACTTCCTATCACAAATTTCTCTGGCCAAAAAGAAGTTAGCGCCAATGAGATATTCTGATTTTTATAATTTTCTTCCCTGTTATTAAAACTATATTCAGCATCTACAAATTCAACGCTATAAAAGGGTTCTATAGTTACCAAATCCCTAAAATTATATTCCAGCCCTAAATTAGGAGTAAGATTTAAAGTTTTGGAGGTAAAACGCTGCTCGTTGGTAAATCCAACATTTTTATTATAATTACCATAGAGTCCTCCACGAATTTTAATAGAGCTTTCGTTTTCCAACTCAAAGGTTTTGTCAATATTTCCACCCCCAAAATAGCTGTAAACACCATCTACGTTGGTATATGTGGTGGTTCGCACTAAATCTTCGTCTACCGTACTTCTGGTTACCACCTGGTCATTAGTAAAATTTCCACCTAAATAAGCGTAAAAACCAGAACGGGTTTTAAAATCGAAATTATTGAAGTTAAGGTAGAACCTATGTCTTAAAGTTGGTCTAAGATCTGGGTTACCCGTAACGATATTCAACGGATTTATAGTATTTGTAACAGGCTGCAATTGGTTTAAAGACGGAGCATCCCACGAATTATTATAATTAAAATAAATAGCCTTCCCCTGCGCCAGGTTATACCTAAAATAAGCGTTTGCAAATAAATTTTCGTAAGTATTATCTATAGAAGTTTCAGTAAAAAGATCTTCATTTTTTAGCCTGATACTCTGGAAACCTCCAGAAACACTTGTTCTTAATTTCTCTCCATTATAAACAAGACCTAAACTTGGACGATGGGTAAAAGATTCAGATTTAAAATCGTTGCTCAGTTCATCATCAAGTAAAGTATAATCGCCCGTATCATTCGCATCGTAAACCAGGCGTTCATTTCGGCCGTCTGCTTTATCAAAATTATAACTTACATCCAGCATTAATTTTTCGGTAATAGGGAAACGGCTACTTACATCAACCCCATAATTATTATCCTTGTTTTCTTCTGAAATTAATTGATCCTGAATATCTGTATTCACCAATTCACCTTCCTGGTTATAAATTTCTCTTTCAGAAAAGAAATTGTTATCCTGTGAACGCGTATTATTCTGATTATTAAACCCTAAACTATAATAACCTCCTTTTTCACCAAATTTTCTTGTAAAATTCAATCGGTTAGAGAAATTCACGCTGTGAACTTCAGAATAATTATCGGTTAAAGCGGTATTTATTGGGGTACCATCTTCTGCAACAGATTCTGTGAAGGATTGGTTAGAAGAGCGACCATTATTGGTGTTTATATTTGGTCTCACTGAAATCCTTGTTAAAGTATCTGGCTGAATCTCGAATCCTAAATTAAATCGGTGATTATTATTAACCCTGTTACCACTAGATTCAGAATTATTGAAGAATCTTCTATCTGGCAAAATATTTTCTCTTTGAGTTCGGCTTTCGGTTCTATTATCAGCACGACTATAGAAATAATTAGAAGAAAGTTCGGTTTCCTGTGGCCATTCGTTTACAAAACTAAAGCCGGCGTTATCAGATTTTGTTATTCCGTTTCCAGATCCAAAATTACTTCCGTTAATGCTGAAATTTCCACCTCTACTCCTACTGATGGAATAAGCATTACGGCCCATCGCATCATAAATTTCATCGAAAGAAAACCCGGAAGAATTAATGTTGTTGGAACTCGCCAAAAGGCTAACGCGCATATCATTTTTAAAATAATTTCCAATTCCGCTTAATTCATAACGCTCATCGGTTCCGCCGCCTGCAGTAAGCCTGGAGAAAAATCCGCGGTTTTTATCTTCGTCTATGGTAATATTAATCGTTTTATTTTCGGCATCTCCCTCTTTTCCGGTAAATTCTTCAGATTTAGTTTTGCTATCTACCACCTGAAGTTTATTTATCAATTCCTTAGGCAGGTTTTTAGTAGCGATCTTTGGGTCGTCTCCAAAAAATTCTTTTCCGTTCACTTTAATTTGCGAAACCGGGGTTCCGTTTACGGTAATACTACCATCGGTAGCCACTTCTACCCCGGGAAGTTCTTTAAGTAATTCTTCCAGGTTTGCATCTTTACGCGTTTTAAAAGAAGCTGCATTAAATTCCAGGGTATCTTTCTTTATCGTTACCGGCGCGCGAGAAGAAGTAATTGTTATTTCATCTAAAGCATTATCGGCTACCTGCATTTTTATAACCTCGAGATTTACTTCGCTATTAATTTGCACCTGCTGAGCATAAGTCTTAAAGCCCGCATAGGAAATAAGTAAATTTAATTCCTGAATTTCTGAACTTCCAGAAAGTTGAAATTCTCCTGCATTGTCTGAAATTGTATAGGTAACCAAACTACTATCTGCCGGTTTCTCCAGGTAAACCGTAGCCGATTCGAGGGGTGCTCCCTGCGGATCGGTTATTTTACCATTTATTTCAAAATTTTGGGCTGTTAAATTTCCTGCCAGAAACAGTAAGGCAAGGGAAAGAAGAATTCTCATGGAGGGTTTAGGTGTTAAAATTTGAAAAAAATCAAGACAAAGTTATGCCTCACTAACTATATTGGTAGTTAGACTCTCAATTTGTTACAAAGTTTAACAGCTAATTTTATTTTTTTCTGAAATACACTGAAATAGGCACTCCCGTAAGATCAAATTCCTTTCTTAACTTGTTCTCTATAAAACGTTTATAAGGATCTCTCACATACTGCGGAAGATTACAGAAAAACGCAAACTGCGGCTGTGGAGTAGGCAATTGGGTACAGAATTTTATCTTTACATACTTACCTTTATAAGCTGGCGGCGGATTTTGCTCAATTATAGGAAGCATTATATCGTTTAGCTCGCGGGTTTTAATTTTCTTACTACGATTCTCAAAAACCTTTACAGCCGTTTCTATAGCTTTAAAGATTCTTTGTTTGGTAAGCACCGACATAAAAACAATAGGCACATCGGTAAAAGGTTCTATTTCACGCCTAATCATGGCCTCAAACTCTTTCATGGTATTGGTCTCCTTATCTTCAACCAAATCCCATTTATTTACAAGAATTACAATTCCTTTTCGGTTTCTTTGTGCAAGCCAAAATATATTTTGCACCTGCCCGTCAAATCCTCGGGTAGCATCTAAGATTACCAAACATACATCGCAATTTTCTATTGCTCGAACCGAACGCATTACCGAGTAAAACTCAAGGTCTTCTTTAACCTTAGATTTTCTTCTAATCCCGGCAGTATCTACCAGGTTAAATTCAAACCCGAACCTATTATACTTAGTATCCATGGCATCGCGGGTTGTCCCTGCAATATCGGTAACTATATAACGTTCTTCGCCAATAAGTGCATTGATAAAAGAAGATTTCCCGGCATTGGGACGTCCTACTACAGCAAATCTTGGTAATTCGGTTTCTTCTTCGGCTTCGGTTTCAGGGAGCGCTTCTACTAAAGCATCAAGTAAATCTCCGGTTCCACTACCGTTTGTGCTGGCAATAGGAAAATATTCGCCAAGACCTAAAGAATAAAATTCGACAGCATTCTCCAGCCTTTTATTATTATCTACTTTGTTTACAGCAAGAAGTACAGGCTTATCTACTTTTCTAAGTAGTTGCGCAACATCTTCGTCCATAGGTGTTACTCCACTTTCAACATCTACCATAAAAATTATAGCATCGGCTTCATCTATAGCAAGTTCTACCTGCTTGTCTATTTCGGCTTCAAAAATATCGTCGCTCCCCACAACATATCCACCGGTATCTATAAGGGAAAAATTACGACCATTCCAATCAGATTTTCCATAATGACGATCGCGGGTTACCCCACTAACCGAATCTACAATCGCCTCACGACGTTGAATTAATCGGTTGAAAAAAGTAGATTTTCCAACGTTTGGTCTTCCTACAATGGCTACAATATTGCCCATAATATTTATTCTTTATTACCTCAAAGAGGTTTGTTTTCTGAATTTACTCAGAAAATGTAATTGTTTGCAAAATTAGTGTAAAAATTCGGGTTTACCCGAAACTTAGAAAACGGAAGTTTTCTGTAATAAATTGAAGTATTTAAATTGAAAATTTTAGATAAAAACTTTTAGAAAATTAATTCAGAAAAATTATTCATTATACCCAAAACGCTTTAACTGGCGTTGGTCGCTTCTCCAGTTTTTGTTCACTTTTACGTAAAGTTCAAGATGAACCTGTTTCCCAAAGAATTTCTCAAGATCTTTTCGGGCTTCTACCCCAACCCTTTTTAAAGCGGCACCTTTATGACCTATAATAATTCCTTTTTGGGTTTCGCGCTCTACCATGATCACGCTTCGCATTCTAATTATTTTCTCTTCTTCAAAAAATTCCTGCGTATCAATTTCTACCGCATAAGGAATTTCCTTTTTGTAATGCATTAAAATCTTTTCGCGAATAATTTCATTTACAAAGAAACGTTCGGGCTTATCGGTAAGCGTGTCTTTTGGATAAAATGCCGGAGATTCTGGTAATAACTCAATAATTCGGTTAAATACTTCAGAAACATTAAAACCTTCTAAAGCCGAAACCGGAAAAATTTCAGCATTGGGCACTTTCTCTGTCCACATTTGTACCTGGCTTTCCAATTCTTCCTGGTTAGATTTATCAATTTTATTCAGCAATAGAATAACTGGAATATCGGTTGAAATTATTTTATTAAAAAAGGCTTCGTCTTTAAGCTCTTTTTCCCCAATTTCTACCATATATATCAAAACATCGGCATCTTCAAAAGCAGATTTTACAAAACCCATCATAGATTCCTGCAACTCGTAAGCCGGTTTAATAATCCCTGGGGTATCGCTTAACAACACCTGGAAGTCTTCGCCATTTACAATTCCCAGGATACGGTGGCGGGTGGTTTGCGCTTTAGAAGTGATAATAGACAATTTTTCGCCTACAAAAGCATTCATTAAAGTAGATTTCCCCACATTAGGGTTCCCAATAATATTTACAAATCCTGCCTTATGTGCCATTTTGATAATTTTTATGCTGCAAAGGTAAGACGATTCACTTACAGTTATCTGCTTTTGATTTAAATTTATTTCATAAATAGGTTTTGCATTAATTTTCTAACAAAATTCATTAGTAATTTGATAATCAGATAGCTTCATATTATTAATTCATTAAAAATTCTTACTAAAGTGGCTACAAACTTGGCTAACAAAAATAATTGGCTAATTTTGCCGGCTCTTATGAAGCAAAGAAGAAATATACAATCGTCTCCACTTACGCCGCCCTAGGCAGTTAAGTCTTCATTTCTATTAGATTCCGAAAATTTATTTTCTGCGGAAGAGAATCCGCTTTCCATTATTTATTAAAATTATATTCTGATGAAAAAAATCTTCAACCTGTTTGATTTTTCACAAAAAGTAGATTACAAAAACGAAGTTTTAGCCGGACTTACCGTTGCGCTGGCACTAATACCAGAAGCGGTTGCTTTTGCATTAATCGCCGGGCTTTCGCCATTAACCGGTTTATACGCCGCATTTGTTATGGGATTGGTAACAGCTATTTTAGGTGGTCGTCCAGGGATGATCTCTGGCGCTACAGGAGCGGTTGCCGTGGTTATAGTGGGTCTCTCAATTTCTCATGGACCAGAATATATATTTGCTACGGTAGTTTTAGCCGGATTAATACAGGTTTTAGCCGGAGTTCTAAAACTTGGGAAATTAATTAGGCTTGTACCACACTCTGTGATATTTGGCTTCGTAAACGGTTTGGCGATTATTATTTTTATGTCGCAATTAGACCAATTTAAAGCTTTAAACCCTGTTACCGGAGAGTTAGAATGGATGACGGGTCCACCAATGTATACATTTCTTGCGCTTGTAAGTGTTGCAATTTTAATTATCTGGCTTTTACCTAAACTTACAAAAGTAGTCCCGGCCACTCTAGCTGCAATTTTAGTAGTTTTTGGGATTGTAGCTGCCCTGGGAATAGATACTAAAACTGTGGGTGATATTGCTTCTATTAAAGGTAGTTTTCCTCCCTTCCATATTCCTATGGTACCTTTTAACCTGGATACTTTAATGCTTATTTTTCCATATGCCGCAATTATGGCCGGGGTTGGTTTAATTGAAAGTTTATTAACTCTAAATATTGTAGACGAAATTACAGAAACCCGGGGAAGCGGAAATAAAGAATGTGTGGCACAGGGAACTGCCAACGTACTTTCAGGGTTTTTCTCTGGAATGGGTGGTTGCGCAATGCTTGGTCAAAGTTTAATTAACGTTTCTTCTGGAGCACGAGCCCGATTATCGGGGATTGTTGCTGCTGTTTTTTTATTAATCTTTATTATGTTCGGCTCTTCGGTTATTGAATTACTTCCAATGGCGGCCTTAACCGGGGTTATGATTATGGTTGCAGTTGGAACCTTTGAGTGGGCCAGTTTAAGAACTTTTAGAAGAATGCCTAAATCGGATATTCTGGTAATGGTATTGGTAACCGTAGTAACTGTAATTCTTCACAACCTTGCTTTGGCCGTATTGATAGGAGTTATTATTTCAGCACTTGTTTTTGCATGGGACAACGCAAAACGTATTAGAGCCAGAAAGCGTATTGATGAAGACGGCATAAAACATTACGAGATTTACGGCCCTCTTTTCTTCGGATCTGTGCAGGCTTTTAATGATAAATTTGATGTTTTAAACGATCCTGATGAAGTAATTATAGATTTTTCTGAAAGTCGTGTAGTAGATATGTCGGGGATTGAAGCCTTAAACAAGCTTACCGAGAGATACCATAAACAAGGCAAAAAACTTCATTTAAGACATTTAAGTCAGGATTGTCGAAGACTGCTTAGTAATGCAGATGCAATTATAGATGTAAACATTTTAGAAGATCCAACCTATAAAGTTGCGGTAGATAAGGCTTAAGTTTCTTAACTTTATACTTCAACTAAAATACACACGATGTCTATAATTGCTGAAGGAGAAAAGAAGTTTGAAGAAATAACTTCTGTGCAGAACAAGGCAATGCGCCTTAATCTAAATGAAAATATCTACGGAACTTTTGCTGAAATTGGCGCCGGGCAGGAAACCGTGCGGCACTTCTTTCGGGCAGGGAATGCTTCCGGAACTGTTGCAAAAACCTTAAGTGCTTATGATAAGGATTTTAGCGATGCTATTTACGGGATTGAAGATGACGGCCGCTATGTGACAGAGGATAGGTTAACGAGTATGATGCGCTACGAAACCGGACTTATTGAAGAGCGTATTTCCCGTCTAAAACATCCTAATAAATTATTTTTTAGCTATGCCAATACCGTAGCAACCATAGACTGGGCAAAAAAATATAAAGGCCACGGTTGGTTGGGAGTAAGATTTCAAACAAAACCGGGAGAAGATTATAGCGAAATTGTTCTGCATGTGCAGTTTCACGAAAACAATGCTTCGCACCAGCAAATTAGCCTGGGGATAATGGGCGTGAATCTTATTCACGGTGCTTTTTATCACTACGATAATCCTAAAAAGCTACTCAATCATTTATTTGATCATCTAACTACCGACAAGATTGAAATTGATGCTATTAATTTCACCGGCCCTGTTTTTAAAGACGTAGACAATAGATTAATGAGCCTGGAATTGGTTAAAAAAGGTATTACAGAAGCCATTATGTTCGCTCCCGATGGTAACAATATTTTACCGGCCAGTTTACTTTATAAAAAGAATATTTTAACGCTACGCGGAAGTTTTAGACCGGTTACTAAAGTAAATATGGCGATGTATGAAAAATCGCTAGAACTTTTCCTGAATGAAAGAAAAGTTGATAAGGATAAAACGGTAGTTATTTTTGAAATTACACTTTCTAATTTAAAAGGTGAAGGAGAAATAGACGAACAGGATTTTCTGGATCGTGCCGATTTACTGGGTTCTTTAGGCCAAACGGTAATGATTTCTAACTTCCAGGAATATTACAAGGTAGTAGAATATTTTGGCCAACATACAAAAGAAAGAATGGGCCTTACTATGGGTGTAAGTACACTTCAGGACATTTTTGACGAAAGATATTACCGCCATTTAAGCGGCGGAATTCTTGAAGCCTTTGGAAAATTATTCTTTAAAAGTTTAAAAATATATCTATATCCGCTTAAAGACCAGGAAACCGGAGAGATTATTACCAGTGAAAACCTAAAGGTGCATCCAAGAATGCAGGAGCTTTATCAATATTTTAAAGATAATGGTCGCGTTGTAGACATTAAAGATTACGATCCTAAAACCCTGGATATTCACTCCAGGAAAGTACATCAAATGATTAGAGAAGGGAAAACCGAATGGGAAGATATGCTGCCAGAAAGCACTACAAAAATGATTAAAGAAAAAGAACTTTTTAGAGGAAAGTAGAGAAAAAACCACCTCTACCTTTTTCAGAAGTATTTGTAAAGAATAAAAAAGCCGTTTAAATAAAATTTAAACGGCTTTTCAAGACTTTTAGCTATTAATCCTGGTAAAAAGAATTTGGCCAGGCATCGTTGCCGGAGTTTACATCTGGTAAAATTTTATTAGGGTCTAACTCTACATTTTCGATAGATTTATCGGTACGGTGTAGATAATTCCAGGAATCACCACGCTGCCAGATCTCTACCGGAAGAGTTACATTTTCTGAAGAACCATCTTCGTAAGTAATTTCCATTTTAACCGGCATTGGGATTTCACCCTTATTAGTTAAAGAAATAACGTAATTACCTTCATATTGTCTCACTCCATCTAAACCTAAGTCTATATTACCCGTACCATAAAACCATTTTTGAAAGAACCAGGAAAGGTTTTCTCCTGAAACATTCTCCATATGATTAAAGAAATCGGCTGGCTGAGGGTGTTTGTATGCCCAGGTTTCAATGTAAGACTTAAAGGCATTATCAAATCGTTCCTCTCCTAAGATATACTCTCTAAGTAATAATAAGCCAATTGCGGGCTTGTAGTAAGCGATCATTCCCAGATTTCTTAAGTTAGAAACATCTGGATAAGTATCTATTCCTTCTCTTTGTTCACTGGTAAACCAGCCTGTCATGTTCCTGGTTTTATTCAATCTCGCAGGATATTCGCCATTGTTAAAATCTAAGGTACTGTAATAATTAATAAAAGTATTAAAACCTTCGTCCATCCAGGCGTATCTTCTTTCGTTAGAACCGACAATCATTGGGAACCAGTTATGGCCAAATTCGTGGTCTGTAACGCCCCAAAGCGAAGCACCTTCACTCTTCCAACCGCAAAAGTTGAGTCCGGGATATTCCATTCCGCCTATATCAGCAGCAACATTCACAGCCACCGGATAAGGATATTCAAACCATTTTTCAGAATAATGTTCAACCGAAGCTTTAGAATATTCAGTAGAACGGCTCCAGGCATGCTGCCCATCACTCTCTTTTGGGTAAGCCGATTGCGCCATTGCCTTTTTTCCGCTAGGCAAATCTATTTTAGCCGCATCCCAGATAAATGCTTTTGAAGAACCAAAAGCTACATCACGGGTGTTTTCCATTTTAAAATGCCAGGTTAGCGTGCCTTCCTGTTTAGCGCGCAACGACATATCATTTACTTCTTCAGGTTTAATTAAATAAACCGTAGAATCGCTTTTTTTAGCCTTTTCCATTCTATCTCTTACGGTAGAAGACAATACCTGCCTGGGGTTTTGTAATTCACCCGAAGCTACCACAATATGGCTGGCCGGGGCAGTAATTTTATAATCGTAATCGCCATAATCTAAGTAAAACTCACCTGCACCAAGATAGGGTTCTATATTCCATCCTTCCACATCATCATAAACCGCTGCTTTAGGAAACCATTGTGCGAGCGCGTAAATAGTCCCGTCTTCCACATCCAGTCTTCCCATACGGTCCATTCCTTCTACTGGTATTTTATACTCAAAATTCATAGAGACGGTAGCTTTCCCACCATTTGCAGGAATAGGATCTTCAAAAAATACCTGCATTCTGGTATCGTTTATTAAGTAATTTGAAGATGAACTTCTTTTCACTTTGGCTTCTAAATTTGAGATAGTATAGCCCCCATCAATATCTCCGTTATAACGATTGCCCTGAATTGGGGTAGTTAGTGTACCACGAGAATCTTCGGTAAAGCGGTTTTGCTCTAAATGCATCCAGATAAAATTTAACTCGTGCGGACTGTTATTGGTATAGGTTAATGTGATTTTCCCTTTAATAGTATGTTCTTCATCATTTAGAGTGACATCTATATCATAATCGGTTTCATTCTGCCAGTATTCCGGGCCCGGTCTTCCTGAAGCAGCGCGGTACATATTACCACTACGGTCCATAAATTCATTAAAATCTCCCTGGTTGTTTCCTACAACCTCCTGGGCTTTAGCGCCGGTACTAAACATTCCTGCTACGGCAAGGCCAAGCAAAGCTCTGGATAAATATCTCATTCTTTTAAGTTTTATTGTAATTGCCGCTAATTTAACCAAACTGTTTAAAAAATCCTCAAAATTCGGTTATATAAGACTCAAACAAAAAATAAAAATAAAGGAATATTAAAACTGAAAAATCAAATGTCTTAAACCGAAAGAAATAATCTCAATACCAGGCTTTTTTTTGTAGACACAGGTTTAAAAAAGTTTACTATTACGATCGTACATGATAATGCTTCCTGCCACCGAAACATTTAAACTTAAGCTAGACTGAAACTTCACTAAAAAATGGGATTTCTCTATAGCCTGGTTAGAAAGCCCATGATCTTCGGCTCCCAATAAATAAACGCATCGCCTGGGGTGGTTAAAAGTTTCAAGAGGCTCTGCATCTTCGGTAAGTTCAACACCTACCAACATAGCACCTTTAGGTAAATTTGAATAAAAATCTTCAAAAGTTTTATAATGGAAATATGGCATTGCACCCACTGCTTTATGAGTATCACAAGCCTGTTTCGCATAACGATTCCCAATAGTAAAAATATAACTGGCTCCCATATTTTGGGCCGAGCGCCAAAGCACGCCAAGATTTTCGGGAGTTTTTCCATTTTGAATACCTATACCGAAAAATCCCTGTTCTAAATTGTCTACTTTCATAAGAATCCAAAAATAACAGAATAATTTTTTCTACAGAATTTCCTATGGAATAAACCTGATCTTTATCATTTTATATAGCCATAAAGCTTTATAACTTTATAGGTAAATATTTAGCGTCATGAAATATATACTCATACCCACAGACTTCTCTGAATCTGCAAGAAATGCATCAGAATTTGGAATTGAATTAGCTAAGTTGCTAGACCTTCCCATAAAATTTCTTCATAGTATTCAAACGCCGGTAGATTGGTCTAAATTAAACAAACAGGACGAAAATAAATATCCAGAATCCAAGGCGAAAATTAATAATGCAAAAGAGCAATTAAGAAGCTGGGAGAAAAAAGCAGAGGAGAAGTACGTAGAAGCAGAACATACTCTAATTTTTAATACCGGTATGGAAGAACTGAATAATTACGTTAATCCTGAAAATTATGAATTAGTAATTATGGGTACTCACGGTACTAAAGGTTTTGAAAAAATATTAGGTTCAAATACTCAAAAACTTATTCGTCAATCTAAAGTTCCCGTATTGGCCATTAAGTACAAGTTTAATATTTCAAACTTGAACAAAATACTAATCGCTACCGATTTAAAAGAAGAGTCACAATCTGCCTTTAAGCATATTTTTAAAATCCTTGGGAATTTAAATACAGAGAAAAATCTGATTTATATAAATACACCTTATAATTTCAAAGAATATGAAGAGATAGAGAGTTTAATGAGCAACTTTTTAAAGAATTGTGGCGTTAAAAATATAAAGACACAATCTCTAAGTGCTAATAATGAAGCCCGCGGAATAGGAATGGCTATAAACAAGATAAAACCAGATCTTTTTACAAGCATAACCCATCAACGTTCTGGCCTGGACACTATTTTTAGCCCGAGTATTACTGAAGAGATAATTAATAATTACGATTTACCGGTATTGAGTATTAATAGAGAAATTTAGATCAGGTAGTAAATTCTTATAAAGCAAAGGTTTCTTTAAAGCCTAAGTGCACTTTGGTACCAAACTTATTAAAACAAAAAAAAACCCTTACAATTTACTGTAAGGGTCTTCTAAAAAAAGGCGGTGACATACTCTCCCACAAATAGCAGTACCATCTGCGCTAACGGGCTTAACTTCTCTGTTCGGAATGGGAAGAG
>Ga0207891_1000599_pt1 | contig 22789 bp, 20 predicted proteins | sample LinPmetageLP50_FD_184061 | JGI IMG/M metagenome (GOLD analysis project Ga0207891, IMG submission 184061) | Marine viral communities from the Pacific Ocean - LP-50 (SPAdes) | ecosystem: Environmental > Aquatic > Marine > Oceanic | place: Pacific Ocean | collected 2011-08-27 | reverse complement strand
ATATATACCAAGCATAGCCAAAGGATTCATATCCTAAAAAATTAGTGCGCACACCATCAATAATGGGGTTGCAAAGCTCGTACACCAAATTAAATAGTACGATAGCTGAAATCGTTTTGAGCAACGGAGCCAAGATTGTGGAACCAATGCCCATAGATAGACTTGCAAGCAGATCTTTCGTGTGATATAATTCTTTTTTCTTATGTGTTTTACTGTACGTGAGCTCGAGCAATATGAGCGCTAAGAAACAAGGTACACCGTAAACTAAAGGGTTTGTGAAATCCATTTTTCTAGTTTTAAATTTAGAAAATTTAGAAAAGGAAAAAGGAAGTTAAGGATCAAAAAACTAGCTATATACCTAAAAAAAATCTTTAATGTGATACTACTTTCAATCCGACGATTGAAAAAATGAGGGTGGTGATAAAAAACAATCTCCAAAATGTAGCAGGCTCCTTAAACAGGAAAATACCGATAAACACGGTTCCTACAGCACCAATTCCTGTCCATACGGCATATGCAGTCCCTATGGGCAAGACTTGAGTAACTTTTATGAGAAGGTACATGCTAAAGGCCAAGCAAATGACAAAACCAATATACCAGTAGGTAATTGCCACCCCCGTTGCTTCTTTTGCCTTACCTAGACATGCTGCAAATGCAACTTCAAATAAACCTGCTATAATCAATAAAATCCAATTCATGATTATTGAAAACTAACCGTGTATTGATTCTTTTTTGCTCAAATCTTTCATCACTTGTGCTTCAAAATCAAGAAGTTCTTGCCATTTTTTATCTACTTCCTTTCGATCGCCGTATTGTCTTGCAAAACTAAGAAACATAGTATAATGATTCGCTTCGCTGACCATTAAGTTTCTATAAAATGTAGCCAGTTCTTTGTCTTCCAGCTGCTCACTCAACAATCTAAATCGTTCACAGCTTCTAGCTTCAATTAGTGCAGCATATAGTAAACGGTGAATTAGTTGATTTGTTCTACTTCCACCTTTTGGGAAAAATTGTATGATCTCGATAACATAATTATCTTTTCGGTCACGTCCCATCGTCCAGCCACGAGCAATAATCCTATCGTGAACCATTTTAAAATGGCTTATTTCTTCTTTTACTAAGGCTACCATCTCTTGGACTAACTCAGAGTATTCAGGGAAAGAAACGATTAAAGAAATAGCTGTGGATGCTGCTTTTTGCTCACAATAGGCGTGATCTGTAAGAATTTCTTCAATATTTTTCTCTACGATATTAACCCAGCGTGGGTCTGTAGGTAGTTTTAAACCGAGCATTTTAATGGTTCCTTCTTCTTTCATGTGGCTGTGGTTTCCGTTAGATATCCAGGTCAAATTCTTTGCGTAGTTTCTCTATCATGGGGTTTTTTTCTTTTAACTTCTGAAACTTTTCAATAGGCGTATACGCATATTTTTTTACCGAAGTCTCATTTACTTCAATAGAAAGATCAATGTCATAGTTTTGTAGTTTCTTCCGAAGAAAGCCTAATAATTCATATTTAGCGCGTTCTACTTCCAACTTTATGGTGCTGTTGGGAAACTCTAAGTGAATCAGTGATCCTTCTAATTTTGGAGCGCCCATTGTAAGATGTGACAGCAGGTTATATTTGCCTTCTTCTTCTACAGTTGAAGTGTATTCTTCCCACGCGGCAACCATTTCACTTTCAGAAAAATCTTCTTTCGGGAGGTCTTTTTCATCAGGTTGCTTGGCAACTAATTCTTTTTTAAGCTCTTGCTTTTTTTGGATGCTTTTAAACGATAGTGCAGAAACTTTGTTCGCATTGCGTTCTGCCATTAATTGTGGGCGATCAATGACGCGTTCTTGTTTTGAGACGTCTTTAGTTTGGGTTTCTGGTTTTTCGGTTTCGTCAGCATTTTTCTTGCTAACGGGTTGTAGTTCGGGTTGTTTGTAGCTTTCCAGATTTTCTTCTGCAACCGCTGTATGTGTTACTACAGTTTGTTTTTCTACTACAGGAACATCTGAAGTTTCTCTTGGTGTCGCAACTACTTCTTTAAAGTGGGAGGGAGGGAGAACAAAGCGTTCTGACTTTAGACTAGACTTTTTTTTTTCGCCTTTAGCCGTAAGGGAGGCTAATTGCAACAAGCATAATTCTACCAGTAGTCTTTGATTGCGACTGCTCTTGTATTTTAAATCGCAGGCATTGGCAAGTTCAATGGCTTCCACCAAAAATTCATGTCCTGTTTTTTGTGACTGTTCAAAATACATGGTTTTTACTTGTTCACCAACTTCAAGCAACGCGATGGTTTCTTGATTTTTACAAACCAATAAATCTCTAAAGTGAGATGCGAGCCCCATTATAAAGTGATGCCCATCAAATCCTTTTGAAAGAATGTCGTTAAACGAAAGCAATACTTGAGGGATGTTATTTTCTAAAAGAAGGTCTGTAACCTGAAAATAGTAGGTGTAATCTAGCACATTCAGATTTTCGGTAACGGCTTCTCTGGTTAATTTAGCGCCACTAAAACTTACTACTCTATCAAATATAGAAAGTGCATCTCTTAAAGCGCCGTCTGCTTTTTGGGCTATGATGTGCAATGCGTCATCTTCTGCTTCGATGCCTTCTTGTGATGCAACATCTGCCAAGTGCCCTTTAATATCCTGTACCGTTATCCTTCTAAAATCGAATATTTGGCATCGGGAAAGGATGGTAGGGATTATTTTATGTTTTTCGGTCGTTGCTAAAATAAAAATAGCGTGCTTGGGCGGCTCTTCGAGTGTTTTTAAAAACGCATTAAAAGCTGCGGAAGAAAGCATGTGTACCTCATCAATGATATAGACTTTGTATGTTCCTACCTGCGGAGGGATACGTACTTGGTCGATTAAATTTCGGATATCATCAACCGAATTATTTGAAGCGGCATCTAATTCAAAGATATTAAACGCAAAATCTTCGTCTTCTTTTTGGGTGCCGTCCTGATTTATTTTTTTGGCAAGGATCCTTGCACAGGTAGTTTTACCAACGCCTCTTGGCCCAGTAAATAATAACGCTTGCGCTAAGTGGTTGTTCTCTATGGCGTTATCTAAAGTGTTGGTAATCGCTTGTTGTCCTACAACGTCTTTAAAAACGGTAGGTCTGTACTTTCTGGCAGATACAATAAAATGTTCCATAGTCTTGATCACAAATATAAGTATGTACAAGCTGTTTTTATAAAAATAGCGGGTTGGTTTTTCCTGTATTTATTAACATTGGTTTACTTTTGCAGCAGCAGGCCGCCTTATCGTTCTGAATTTTTTTTCAGGAAGGAAAGTCCGGGCACCATAGGGAAACATAGCGGCTAACGGCCGTCGTAATTCTTGCGAAGGCAGGAATTTCAGGACAAGTGCAACAGAAAGAATGTACAGGTAATGCTGTAGTGCAACCAGGTAAACTCTATGTGGTGAAATGTCATGTAAACCGGCGCTTAAGGGTTCCCGCCCAATGCCGGAGGGTAGGCAGATAGAGCGTATGAGCAATTTTACGTCCAGATAAATGATAAGGTCCAGACGGTAACGTTTGGAACAGAACCCGGCTTATAGGCCTGCTTTTTTATAGTAATTTTTTAACCCAATTTTTACATTCTTCCAAACTGTAAAAAGCAGCAAAAGCTCTATCATAAAATCTTTTCTCAAACATAGCGGTTGCATAATTAGAATCAGAATAACAGTGAACGGCGTAACCTACTAGATTTTTATATGTTTGAGACTTTAAATAGGATGTGGGGTTAATGGTGTAATCAAATTTTCGGTCCGATATATATCCAAAATTCTTTTGTCTATAATAGGTGTCAAAAATTGCGAAGAGTTGCTCTCGGTGCTCATTATCAAAAACGACTCCTTCTTTGATGGAAGATATAACAAAATCTGAATGGAGTTCTAAATACGTAAAGTCTAATTCAATTATTTTGGGGAGATTGTTTGTCATGAAGTTGTTTAACTGAAAAAACTAAATACAGAAATTCCGTATTTTCTTGACTCTTCATAATGAGTGAGTTGACTTAAATCTGTGTGTTTAGCGTGCTCAATTATAAGAATTCCATCATTTTTTAACAAATTATTTTCAAAAACTTTGGTAGTGATCCTGCTTATGGTTTCAGTATCAAAACTATATGGGGGATCGGCAAAAATGATGTCATAACTGCCTTTTTGCATGTTAACATACTTCTCTACATCTGCTTTAATGGTCTGAATGGGGAAACCAAATTCTTCTGATACCTTATTTATATATTTTACACAGCCAAAATGCGAGTCAACAGCTACGATCTGCGATACGCCTCGGGATGCAAATTCGTAACTTATATTACCTGTACCGGCAAAAAGGTCTAACACAGCAAGGGTAGCAAATTCATAGCGGTTTCTCAAAATATTAAACAGGCCTTCTTTTGCAAAATCTGTGGTGGGTCTTACAGGAAGTGATTTTGGTGCAGTGAGACGTCTGCCTTTATAGGTTCCAGAAATTATTCGCATTAGGATATGAGTTTTAGTGCTATGTGGTTATGGGGTAACTCACCTTCAACAGGATATATGGCGCGCTCATCAGGTTTAAAAAGAGAAAGATTACGAATATACTTAAATAGTAGGCTATAGATGCTATCCTCTTTTTTGATCGAACCTAAACAAACAACTTCTATGCTATCGGGATTTAGTTTTAATTGTTCCAAACAGAAAAGCACGTAATAAATCAAATCTTCTTCTGTTTTATACGGAAAAGTATTGCAAAGCTGTAATGTTCCGTCATTTAATGCAATGCAGTCTATATGTTCTTGTTGAACATGAAGGTACACTTTTGGGTTTTTACTGAATTTTTCAATATCCAATATAAGCTTTAAAAGAAGGGAAGTATTATGATAGTACTCAAAAGAGCCAAAGGTTTCAAAAAGATAATTATTAATGTTCATAAAGGGAACAAAAACAACCATAAGTCCATAATTTTCTACACTATCTGAAGCAATAAAATCTGTCGCTAAAATCTTCGAATTAAACTTTAAATATTCGCTTGCTTTCTCCTCCTGGTAAAGTACAGCGGGTACTACCGTGTACATGTCTGTGGCGGTAGGTTAGGGAGACTTTTGCGACATCTTCAGTTAAGGCACTATTAGAATTGACCGCCTTTTTTAATTGAACTAAAATTTCTTCTGGCGCACAAGGTTCACTAAAACTTACTTCAGAAAAAAAAACAGGTTTCCCTGAAGTTAGTTCTGTAGTTAAAAAAGAAAGTCCGGTCAATGAAACTTGAACGGACAATCTTTTACTAAGTGTTGCTATGTTATTACTGTTCTTTGGCAGAGTCATATTTCTTAGGCCAGTTACCACCGGTATCTACTTTGTCCATAGACCCAACTTTAATGTGTGTGCCATTTACGCCATCTACAGAAACAGTTTGCTTTTCTTGAGATATTAAATCTTTATCCATTCCCTGCAAAACAACATCTTTTGAAACTTTTGCTTCAAATACAGAATAGGAAACATCATTTTTTATAATGTTACCAGCATCCAGTTCAAATTTAGCATCTGTGTCCGGGACGTTCATCATTGTTTTGTAGCGATCTGTACCACCATATAATGAATCTTTTACTGGAGTAAAATCAAGCGTATCTACAATAATAGCGTTTAAAAAATATCCTTCATCAATACCAAATGCTTTATTTCGCTCAACATCTGCATAACTACTATCTCTTCTTTCTGTAATGGCAAATTGTGCAGTGTCTATAAACCTTATTAAACTATCGTAGCTCTTAGTAAATTTTCCGTTAATCTCATTATACGCTAATTCTGCTGCTTTAATGTCTTTCAACTTCTTGATTACTTTTGCATAGCGCATTTCTTTTTTCTCATTGAACTTTACAGGTCCAATGACAGAGTTGTACAGTTGATACCCTAAAAAGGCGATAACAACCCAAAGGAGTATAGAGACGATAGGGTTTAATTTTCTAGGGATTACCTTCGCAATAAGGAATACTAACCCGATACATACTACAATACCAATTATTATTAAAATCATAATTTTTAAATGAAGGTTATTTTAGATTTAATGGTCTATCGCAAATCTACAATTTTTTTTTGTTCGTAAAAGTATATTCCGAAAAAATCATGGCTATCTTTAAAGCCAGATATTAAATTTTTTCATGGATGTTTCCCGCTTTTATGGTCTCTTAAAAACAGATTTTTCACATACAACTACTGCAAAACAGGATGTTGCACTTCAATTATTAGCAAAATTTGTGCTTAGCCCTCTCGAAAATGAGGTTTTTCTTTTAAAAGGATATGCCGGTACCGGTAAAACGACGATCGTAGGAACACTCGTAAAAAATTTGTGGAAAGCAAAAAAATCATCAGTGTTGCTTGCCCCAACAGGGAGAGCTGCCAAGGTGATAAGTCACTACTCGAAGCAAGAAGCGTTTACCATCCACAAAAAAATTTATTATCCTAAGAGCAAAAAAGGGGGTGGCGTGTCGTTTACCCTTCAGAAGAATAAACACCGCAATACTATATTTATAGTTGATGAGGCATCGATGATCCCCGATATAAATACAGATGCCAAGTTATTTGAAAATGGATCACTACTAGATGATTTGATGGAATATATTTATAGTGGATACAATTGTAAACTACTGTTGATAGGGGATACCGCGCAACTACCTCCCATTAAATTAGATATAAGCCCAGCCCTCGATCCAAGAACTTTAGAAAACCATTATAATAAGGAAGTGGTTTTAATCGAACTCGATGAAGTGGTACGCCAACAAGTGGATAGTGGAATTCTCGTAAATGCCACAGCTCTAAGAGAGCGTCTGGAGGATGGTTTTTATGACGCTTTTAGGTTTTCTGCCGATTCATTTTCTGATGTGATTCGTCCCATGGATGGTCAAGAAATCATGGATGCTATAAGTGATTGCTACAATGAGTCTGGAAATGAGGAAAGTGTTATAATAGTCCGTTCTAATAAAAGGGCCAATTTATACAACCAAAGTATTCGCAGCAGGATATTGTTTCAGGAAGAAGAACTTTCGGCAGGCGATTATTTAATGGTTGTAAAGAACAATTATTTCTGGGTGGAAACTGAAAGTGAAGCTGGTTTTATTGCCAATGGAGATATTGTAGAAGTACTCGAGATTTTTGGTATTAAAGAATTGTATGGCTTCAGGTTTGCTGAAGTACAGGTACAAATGGTAGATTACCCGAAAATGCGTTCGTTTGAAACCGTATTATTATTAGACACGCTAACCTCAGAAACCCCTTCGCTTAGTTATGATGATTCTAACAAGCTTTATCAAGAAGTGATGAAAGATTATGCGGATGAAAAATCAAATTATAAAAGATTTCTTTCCGTAAAGAAAAATAAGTTTTTTAACTCCTTGCAGGTTAAATTCTCGTATGCCATAACCTGTCATAAATCGCAAGGAGGGCAATGGAACACTGTATTTGTAGAACAACCCTATTTACCCAATGGTGTAGATAAAGATTACTTACGGTGGTTGTATACTGCAATAACAAGGGCGAAAGAAAAATTGTATTTGATAGGCTTCAAAAACGACTTTTTTGTAGATTCGTAACACATGGATACATTTCAGATTCTCATAAGTATTTTTTTGGGCATTGGTCTTTCTGCTGCGGTAGGTTTTCGGGTGTTTTTGCCCTTATTGGCATTGAGCCTTGCAGGGCATTTTGATTTCATTCCTTTAAATGATAATTGGGAGTGGGTTGGTAGTATCGTTGCGGTCATTGTAATGGCGATTGCCACGCTTATTGAAATACTAGGATATTATATTCCATGGGTAGATAACATGCTAGATACAATAGCGATACCGCTAGCTACGGTTGCGGGTACGATGGTCATGGTTGCGACTATGGCAGAACTAGATCCTGTTGTAACGTGGGCATTGGCGATCATTGCAGGCGGTGGTACCGCTGCTGCCGTAAAAGGGAGTGCATCGGCATTACGGTTAACCTCTTCGGCCACCACTGGCGGATTGGCAAACCCTTTAGTTGCAACGGTAGAAACGGGAGGAGCCACTGTTATGAGTATTTCGGCAATCTTTATTCCAATCCTCGCCTTCCTCTTCGTATTGATTATTCTAATTTGTTTAGTGAAGTTTTTTAAAAAGCTTCGTAAAAAGTCACGTCCTCCAAATTAAACTTACTATTTTTGAAACGTTTTTTGTAATTAACAAACCTTATTATTTTGAAGATAATAGCAATGATTCCGGCACGTTACGGTGCCTCAAGATTTCCTGGAAAATTAATGCAAGATTTAGGTGGTAAACCTGTAATCGTCCGCACGTATGAAGCTGCTAAGGAAACAAACCTTTTTGATGAAGTATTCGTAGTCACAGATAGTGAAATTATTTTTTCTGAAATAGAACAGCAAGGTGGCAAGGCAATCATGAGTAAGATCGAACATGAATCGGGCAGCGATCGCATTGCAGAAGCCGTCGAGGACATGGATGTAGATATTGTTGTTAATGTGCAGGGAGATGAACCTTTTACAAATAGAGAAGGCTTAGAACAAGTTTTAAAATTGTTTAAAGGGGATGATGCCGATAAAATAGACTTAGCTTCTTTAATGACCGAAATTCACGACTGGAAAGAAATAAGCGATCCTAATTGTGTGAAAGTGATCGTAGATAAAGATAATTTTGCGCAGTACTTTTCACGTTCCCCAATTCCGTATCCACGCGATAAAAATATCGCGGTGCAATATTATAAGCACAAAGGTATTTATGCATTTAGAAAGCAAGCCTTGATGGATTTCTATAGATTGCCTATGCGCACTCTTGAAGCTGCCGAAAAAATAGAATGTATACGGTATCTGGAATATGGCAAAAATATTAAGATGGCCGTTACCAATGTGCAAGGCATAGAAATAGATACTCCAGAAGATTTAATACGGGCCAATAAGGCTTTGAGGCAAAAGAACGAAATAGCAGTTAACAATAAATACCGCAACTTCCCAATGGTTCCAAAGGTCGTTTTTGGTGCAGGAAGTTTTGACCAACTCTCTTCTATTTTAGCGGCACAGCGTAAGGATAAAGCACCGTTTATCTTCCTAGTAGATGAAGTTTTTAAAAATAATAATGAAATTTTAGACCACATCAATCTTCATTTTAATGATAAATTGTTATTTATTTCGGCAGATGAAGAACCTAAAACCGTCCAAGTTGATCAAATTGTAAAAGAGATTAAATCTGAGTTTACTAATAAACCCAGTGGAATTATTGGGATCGGTGGCGGTACCATCTTAGACTTAGCCAAAGCAGTGTCTATCATACTTACTAATAAAGGGAGTGCTGCAGATTATCAAGGTTGGGATTTGGTTAAAAATAAAGCCGTGTACCACGTAGGTGTTCCAACAATTTCTGGAACAGGTGCGGAGGTTTCAAGAACAACTGTGCTCACGGGACCCATAAAAAAATTAGGGATTAATAGTGATTTTACTCCCTTTGATCAGGTGGTCTTGGATCCTAACTTGACAGCGGGTGTTGCTAAGAACCAATGGTTTTATACTGGGATGGATTGTTTCATTCATTGTGTAGAGTCGTTAAATGGAACCTTTCTAAATGCATTTAGTCAAAGTTACGGTGAGAAAGCGTATGACCTTTGCAAAGAAATTTTCTTAGGCAATTCACTTTCTGAAGCCGAATCCCGAGCCAAGCTCATGATGGCATCTTGGCATGGAGGGATGAGCATAGCCTATTCTCAAGTGGGAGTTGCACACGCGATGAGCTACGGACTATCATATGTTTTAGGCACAAAACACGGAATAGGGAACTGTATTGTTTTTGATCATCTTGAAGAATTTTATCCTAAGGATGTGGTTCTTTTTAAGCAAATGGTTGTTAAATATAACATAGAAATTCCAACAGGATTATGTGCTAATTTAACCGATACACAATTGAATACTATGATTGATATTGCACTGAGCCTTGTACCGCTATGGGAAAACGCACTGGGCGAAAATTGGGAAACTATCATGACCCGTGAAAGGTTGCGCGAATTATATCTTAAAATGTAATACCAAGTATATTATTTAATGGGTTTTTACAAATATATTTTTACTAAAGTCTTTGGTTGGAAAATCGAAGGAACCATGGCCCCCTCTATAAAAAAGGCGGTGGTCATCGTCGTACCTCATACGAGTTGGACCGATTTTTTTATTGGAGTGATGGTACGAGGGATTTTAGACATTCAGATTAACTTTGTGGGTAAAAAAGAGCTTTTTATATGGCCACTTGGGTGGTATTTTAAGTGGATGGGAGGAGCCTCATTAGATCGAACCCCAGGACAGAATAAAGTAGAAGCCATTGCTCAATTATTTGCCGAAAGAGAAGAATTCCGTTTATCTCTTGCTCCTGAAGGGACACGTAAAAAAGTTTCAGTTTGGAAAACGGGATATTATTGGATAGCGCTTAAAGCTAACGTCCCTATTTTCCCTGTAGCTTTCGATTATAAGACCAAGACTGTTATTATAAATTCTCCATTTTATCCTACTGGCGATTTAGAAAGAGACACAGAGTTCTTAAGGCAGTACTACAAGGATGTCGTAGGTAAGATTGCCGAGAATTCTTAACAAATCCATCTTCTTTTCCCTAAAAATTAAGTTTTATTTAATTAAAAAATTTGTTAATCTCTTTTTGATGAGTCATTTTAATGGGCTGAGGCTCAATTATCATAGTTAAATGTGCGTTAATAAGAATACTTTTTTTACAAGTTGTGAGTTTTTCTTAATAATTACGTACAAACAAAACCTAATAATTATGAAAAAAGTAAAAATTTTAAGTTTAATATTTGCAACAGCTCTTTTTGCTGCTTCTTGTAGTGACGACGACAATGCAAATACAGATGATGATCAAGGTAATGCGAATTTAGAATCGCAATTATACGCCTCAAACAACTCCAACGGTGATGTAACCCGTTATGATACTTCAGAAGATGGAACTGTATCAACAAACAGGTTAGTCACCCTTTCTTTAAATTCTGAAGGAATCTATTATGATGCAATAACAGATCAAGTGACACAAGCCTCTCGTACTTCTTTGCAACTTAACTCCTATGCAGATGCATCCATAACAGACGACGGAATAGCCCTTACCATTGCAGCTTCAAGTAGTGCAGATTTAGTGAGTCCTAGGGACCTTGCCGTGAGTGGTAATGTGTATGTTGTTTCAGATAATGAAGATGTTGATGGCGATGACACAACGGCAGATGGTAGATTTTTTGTCTATACTAAAAGTGGGGATACATTTACGTTGAGAAATACAGTGACCGTAAACTTTAAAGTGTGGGGAATTGAGTTTGTTGGCAATGACCTATTCGCGGTAGTTGATACGACTTCAGATCTTGCAGTGTTTACCAATTTCGCATCTTCAAATACTACAGATGCAACAGTACAGGCAAGTAAGCGAATTACAATTGAAGGGATCGCTAGAACGCACGGTTTAGCTTTTGACGGAGGTACCATGGTCTTGACAGACATTGGGGATGCTTCAGTAGATACTGACGGTGGCTTCCATGTGATTTCAGACTTTCAATCTAAATTTGACTCGGTTGATAATGGAGAAACCTTAGCAGTAGCTGGAAATCAAGTGAGAGTTTCAGGAGCACTAACTTTGTTAGGTAATCCTGTAGCTGCAGAATTTGACTCAGACACAAATACTGTATTCATTGCTGAAAGAGCTAACGGTGGAGGAAGAGTGCTGTCTTACACCAATATCAATACCGGTGGAAATGTAGGACCAGACTTCAATGCAACTTTAAGTGGAGCTTCCTCACTGTTCTTGTCTAAATAATTAATAATTTTTTATACTAATAAAGCATGCCAAGTTATATTTGGTATGCTTTTTGGTTTAAATTTGCCTAAATTTTAAAAGAAATAACATGAAAATATTTAGAAATTTATTTTTAATACTAGCGGCTTCCACACTAGTATTTTCTTGTATAGATACCGATGATAACACAGGCGTTGCTACCGGTGGAGATGGAGTAAACATTTTAGCGAACCTTTATATATCAAATAACACGAACGGAGATATTACGGTATATGATTTTACTGCAGGTGCGGGAGTTTTTGAAAGGACAATTTTTACCAGTAGTTCTGATGCCGAAGGAATTTATCACGATAAAGAAACAGATCAATTAGTACAAGTGTCAAGGTCCCAGTCGGTCCTAAATGCGTATCAGAACATTTCGAATACGGAAGATGGAAATACAGTAAACCCTATTTTTTCAAGTGGAGCAGATCTTGATAGCCCGCGTGATATAGCTGTAAATGGAGCCGTTTTTGTGGTTTCAGATAACGAAAATTTAGATGGCGACGCCACTACCGACGAAGGTAGATTTTTTGTTTACATAAAAAGCGAGACTGGTTTTACATTACGTAATACGGTTACTGTAGATTTTGCGGTATGGGGGATTGAGTTTATAGGGGATGATCTTTTTGCGGTAGTTGATAAAACGGCAGATATAGCAAGTTTTTCAAATTTTGCAAGTACAAACACTACAGACGCAACCATAGTTCCTACTAAAAGAATTACAATTGCTGGATTAACAAGAACCCATGGTATAACGTATGATGGGGACACTATGGTGCTTACCGATATTGGAGATGCAGGGTCAGATACAGACGGAGGTTTTCACGTTATCAATAGATTTTCATCTAAATTTTCTGAACTTAATGATGGCGACACGTTGATAAGTACAGATCAGGTTAGGGTTTCCGGAAACTTTACACGTTTGGGTAATCCAGTTTCTGTAGCATTCGATGATAACACGAGAACCATTTTTATAGCAGAAAGGCTGAACAATGGAGGGAGAGTTTTATTTTTTAACAATGTAGAAGCAGGTGGAAATTTAGCACCTTCTTTTGCTAGTGATCTGTCAGGCGCATCCTCTTTACATTTTGAGAATGCAAACTAACAAGGAATAGTTCAGTTGCTCTGAAAATAGTAAAAGCCCCGATGGAATAATCCGTCGGGGCTTTTATTGTTTAATTTTAATTTCAGAATTATTCAGTACTTTCTTCCATCGTGTGATATACATTTTGTACATCATCATCTTCTTCTAGTTTTTCTAACAACTTTTCTACATCTGCCGTATCTTCTTCATTTAATTTCTTTGTCACCTGCGGGATACGCTCAAAATCTGAAGACAATATTTCTATCTTATGATCCTCTAAATACGACTGTATAGCGCCAAAACTTTCAAAAGGCGCATAAATTAATATGCCGTCATCGTCCTCAAAAATCTCTTCTACACCAAAGTCAATTAACTCAAGCTCTAATTCCTCAAGGTCTATCCCTTCTGCATTCACTCGAAAATTGCATACGTGGTCAAACATAAATACAGTGGAACCCGACGTGCCTAGACTTCCGTCAGATTTATTGAAATAGGAGCGCACATTGGCAACGGTACGGGTGTTGTTGTCGGTGGCTGTTTCTATCAATACAGCGATACCGTGTTGCGCGTAGCCTTCAAAAAGCACTTCTTTGTAATCACCCAGACTTTTGTCGCTCGCACGTTTAATAGCCCGCTCTACATTATCCTTAGGCATATTCACAGCCTTCGCATTTTGTATAACGGCACGTAGGCGAGAATTGGTGTCGGGATCTGGTCCTCCTTCTTTAACAGCCATGACAATGTCCTTACCAATGCGTGTAAAAGCTTTAGACATTGCAGACCAACGTTTCATTTTACGTGCTTTTCTAAATTCAAAAGCTCTTCCCATAAATCTTAAATTAATTTAATTACAAAAATGCAAAAAATTTCAATACTAAAAATATTAGCTTACTAACTTATCGATGATTTTTGCAAGCTCAAAATCTTTTTCGGTCACACCATCGGCATCATGCGTAGATAGTGCAATTGCAAGTGTATTGTAAACATTTGTCCAATCAGGATGATGCTGCATTCGTTCGGCCTCAAACGCTATTCGAGTCATGACAGAAAAGGCGTCTTTAAAATCTTTAAACTCTAGTGTCGTGTGGAGCGCATTTTCAAAATACTCCCAATCTGGAGCCTCTTGCAATCTATCGTGAATTTCATTTTCTTTTAAAGCATTCATATGTTTAGTTTTTTAAAGTTCTTATTTCTTCTTTTAGGGTACAGGTTTCAACTACTTCATCGACTGTAATTTGATAGGTCGCTGGTAATTTGTTCTCTTTTGGTAAAATAGCCAAATAGTTATCATCGTTGCGACGGTACACATTTTTAAAAATAGGCATTTTGTCGCTCAATTTGGAGGCAATTTCGGTAAAAATATCTGCATGGTGGACAACATCTTCTGAGCTTAAATGAAAAATACCATTTAGATCTTGATTTACGATATAATGAATTTGCTGTGCAATTTTATCCACTAACGTAACACTTACAATGAGATTAGGGTAGACCTCAAAATCTGCATGGTGCTTTGTAGCTTGTTTAAGTTGTTCTATTCTAGGGGAATTCACTCCTAATACCATGGGTAATCTTAGAATAGCATATTTTTCTGAAGGAATTTCACCCAGCATTTTTTCAACCGAAAGTTTATAACGACCATAGGCGCTCTCTGCTTTTGGAATATCATTTTCATAGGAAGGGAATTTAAACTTGGCATCAAACACGTTGACCGAGGAGATAAAGAGCAACTTACAGTCATGCGTCATGACATAACTTATTAACGCTTGATGTACTTTATACTGTGCCTTAAAATCTCCACGAAGACTAGAGATGATTACATTTGGTTTAACAATATCCAATATTTCATAGCTGTTATCCTTTGTAACATCAAATTGATAAAATACCTGATTATTATTAAATACGCCCTCTTGTGAAAAATAGGTGGCGTACACATCAAAATAGGGTAGTAGCTCTTTGTAAATTGCGTTTCCAATAAAGCCGCTGGCTCCAAATATGAGAATTGTATTTTTTCTAGGGATAGTATTCATTAAAGGCTATTTCCTTTTAAAAGATAGATTGCTTGGTCTGGGTTGTAAATAATTCTAGCGCCTGCATTCCAAGAAATGAGTTGCCTTTTTCATTCAATCCAGGAGACCAACACGTTATTGTAAATTCATTAGGTAGCAGCGCAACGATACCACCACCAACACCACTTTTTCCTGGTAATCCTACCTCAAAAGCAAATTCGCCCGCTTCATCGTAAAATCCGCAGGTTAACATAATGGCATTAATGCGCTTTACCTGATTAAGGGTTAGGTGTGCCTTACCTCGCATACACTTTCCACGATTGGCAAAAAGGTAAAATGCATTAGAGAGTTGCTTGCAATTCATCTCAATAGAACATTGATGAAAATAAAAATCAAGCACAACTTCAACATCATTATTTAAATTACCATAAGATTTTAAAAGATTGGCAGCCGCATAATTATTGAAACCAGTTTTAGCTTCTGAAGCGGCTACTTTTTCATTAAAATCGATGGTTTCATCATTTGTGACATCACGCACAAACTGTAAAAAATCTTGCTTCGGATTTTCTAACTGAGAAACTAAAATATCTGCAATAACAATCGCTCCCGAATTTATGAACGGATTTCTAGGGATACCATTCTCCAATTCTAATAACGCCATATGGTTAAAAGGATTGCCCGAAGGTTCTACATCCAATCTTTTAAAAATGTTGTTTTTTTCATGAGAAAAGGCTTTGGCAAAAGAGAGCACTTTAGAGATACTCTGGATAGAGAACGACTCGTCCCAAGCACCTACAGCAAAGTTATCGCCTTTAATACGGTTGATGTAAATGCCTAACTTATTTTTGTCCACATTAGCCAACTCAGGAATGTAAGAGGCCACTTCACCCTTATTTTTGGTAGCTTTTAATTGCTCATAGACGGTATTTAAAATTTCTTGGTATGCAATCATATTATCCTTTGTAGAAAGGTGGTTTCACGACTTGAGCAGCAACCTTATTTTTACGTATCTGGATGAATATTTCGGTTTCTGGTTTGCTGTTTTCTACAGTAACATACCCTAATCCTATCCCTTTATTTAAAGAGGGTGACATAGTTCCACTGGTAACGAGACCAATTTTCTCACCTTGGTTATCTACGATATCATAGCCTTGTCTTGGGATCCCTCTTTCGGTTAGTTCAAAACCAACTAATTTACGTGTTACTCCAGCTTCTTTTTGCTTTTTCAAGGCGTCACTGTTTACAAAATCTTTCGTAAATTTTGTGATCCAACCCAGTCCAGCTTCCAATGGGGATGTACTATCGTTGATATCATTTCCGTAGAGACAAAAGCCCATTTCGAGACGTAACGTATCGCGCGCAGCTAGGCCAATTGGCTTTATCCCGTAGTCTTTTCCAGCTTCGAATACATGATTCCAGATTTGTTCTACTTCACTGTTCTTGCAGTAAATTTCAAATCCGCCGCTACCCGTATATCCTGTGGCGCTTATGATCACATGTGGAATCCCGGCAAAATCTGAAACTTTAAAAGTATAAAACTTAATTGCTGAAAGATCTTCGCTTGTAAGCGATTGCATTGCTTCAATAGCTTTTGGTCCCTGAATAGCAAGCAATGAGTACTCTTCAGAAAGATTGCGCATTTCTGCCTTCATTGTATTTTGCATATTGATCCAATTCCAATCTTTGTCGATATTAGAAGCATTTACGACCAACAAATATTTTTCAGCTTCAAGCCTGTAAATTAAAAGATCATCTACAACGCCCCCTTCATCATTAGGTAAACAGCTATATTGCGCTTGACCATCCACTAACTTGGAAGCATCGTTACTCGATACTTTCTGGATTAAATCTAACGCTTTAGGTCCTGTAATTAAAAATTCGCCCATGTGCGAAACATCAAAAACACCCACGTCTTTACGTACCGTTTCGTGCTCTGCATTCACGCCTTCATAAGAGACAGGCATATTATAACCTGCAAAAGGAACCATTTTTGCTCCCAATGCTTTGTGTATATCTGAAAGTGCTGTGTTAATCATTTTGTATTTTTCTAAATTTTAAGAGTACAAATGTACCCATAAACGGTTACGATTGGAGTATAAACGCCTTAAATTCCTCATAATTTTTGATGTATGTGGCTACTTTTTTCTTCTGAATTAATTGCTGAATGTCCTCTGGAATTATAAGTTTTTGATGGGTGGTATTTTCTACTACGTCAAGAAACTTGATGGGATGTGCCGTCTCTAAGAAAATCCCTTGTACGCCTTTATGGTTCTTTAAATACTTCTGAAGTCCTAAATACCCAACCGCACCATGTGGATCTGCAGTATATTGTTGTTCAGAAAATAATGTTTTCATGGCTTCTTTAGTCTTTTCATCATCAAAAGAATACGAGGTAAGTATTTTTGAAAGTTTAGAAAAGTCATCTTTAAAAAGTTCTCTAATTCTAATGAAATTACTAGGATCACCTACGTCCATGGCGTTGCTAATGGTTGCTACAGAAGGCTGAGGATTATATTTTCCATTTTTCAAAAATTGTGGGACTACATCATTGCTATTTACTGAAGCAATAAACTGAGAAACCGGCATCCCGAGTTTGTTTGCAACCATACCCGCACAGATATTTCCAAAGTTGCCACTTGGCACCGAAAATACGACAGGTCTTGATGTGTCTTTTAGTTGTTTATATCCATATGCAAAATAGAACGACTGTGGTAACCACCTTGCTACATTAATGGAATTGGCCGATGTTAATTGCATTTGCGACGTGATATCCTTGTCCACAAACGCATTTTTTACGATGGCCTGGCAATCGTCAAACGTTCCTTCTACTTCGAGGGCTGTGATATTTTGGCCTAAGGTCGTTAATTGTTTTTCTTGAATGTCGCTCACTTTTCCGCTAGGATAGAGGATGACCACTTTTACACCTTCTACGCCTAAAAATCCGCTAGCAACCGCGCCGCCTGTATCACCACTGGTTGCGACCAAAACGGTAACTTCAGAAGATTTTTGAGAAGTTTCAGCAAAATGCCCAAGACATCGCGCCATAAATCGGGCACCTACATCCTTAAATGCCAATGTAGGACCGTGGAACAATTCTAGTGTACTTATAGTTTCAGAAATAGGCATCAATGGAAATTCAAAAGAAAGCGTTTCTGCGATTATTTTTTCTAACGAAATAGGATCAATCGAATCGCCTACAAACTGCTCAATCATTTGATAGGCTATTTCTTCTTTTGAAAAATCAGCAAGACTCTCAAAAAAACCATTTGAAATTGGCGTGATATGCTCGGGAAAATACAAGCCTTTATCTGGAGCAATTCCATTAATCACCGCTTCTTTAAACGAAACGTCTGGCGCCTTATGTTGTAAACTATAATATTTCATGACACTGTCTTTCTATTTTTTTCTTACAAAACTCTTGCTCCGTGTTCACTTACTTTACTTACAATAGTATCCACTTCCAAGTTATTGTTTTGATAGAGTATTTTTAATTTTTCAGCAATCTCTTTAGCTTTCAGTTCTCCTCTACACAAAGAAAATAGGGAAGGACCTGAACCACTGATACCAAAAGCTAAAGCCCCGTTGTTGAGGGCCATATTCTTTGCTGTATCAAAATGCGGGATGAGTTGTTTTCTATGGGGTGCTACTAAAACATCTTTGCAGCTTCTTGAAAGGAGCGCATAATTATCGGTGTATAATGCTGAAACAAATCCAGCTAGATTCCCGCTTTGTTCGATGGCCTTTTTTAAAGGAACTTCTTTGGGCAGGATTTCGCGAGCTTCTTTTGTTTTAATTTCGATATGTGGATGTATAATGGCAACAAATAATTCTGACGGTACTGGCAGGGCGATAACCTCGAACGGGTTATAGCCAGGGATTAACGTAAAACCTCCAAATAGGGAAGGAGCGACATTATCTGCATGCTCACTACCGCTGGCGACAGTTTCTCCTTTCATCCCAAAAACCGCTAATTGTTGTAATGATAAAGGCTGATCGATAAATTGGTTTATGGCAAATACAGCAGCTGCTGCACTTGCCGCGCTTCCGCCAATACCGCTACCTATTGGAATTCCTTTTTTTATAGTGATTGTAAATCCATAATCTAATTTTAAATGGTTTAGCATGGCTAATCCTGCAACGCCTGCTACATTCTTTTCTGTTTCCAGTGGTAAATCTGCACCGTCAATAGAAGTGATGGTGATCGTTTTTTCGGGAACTTTTATGAGGGTCATTTCATCGCCCACGCCTTCTAATGCAAAGCCAAGTGTGTCAAAGCCACAATTGACGTTTGCAACGGTGGCAGGAGCAAAGACGGTTACTTTATTCATTTTTTCTTCATTTAAAAAAGTTAAGACTTGAACATACATTAATAGGTTCGCATTCTTATAATATCGCTAAAAAGGCCGGAAGCGGTAACATCACCTCCCGCACCAGCACCTTTTATAATGAGTGGTTGTTCGGGATATCTTTTGGTAAAGAACAAAACAATATTATCCTTGCCTTCCAAGTTGTAAAAAGGATGACCATTGGGGATTTCTTCAAGGCCTACGCTTAAATTATTTCCATCCAATTCAGCTACATATTTTAACTGAGCGTTATTGGAAACGGCACTTGCCAATAGCTCCTGGAAATGTGCGTCGTCTTCTATCAAGGTTTCATAAAAATGCGCTACAGAGGTGCTTTCGAGATTTTTCTTTGTCAAGAATGGCTTATTAAGAACATCCTCCAGATTCAGCTGTAGCCCACTTTCGCGTGCTAAAATCAATATTTTTCTAGCTACATCCACACCGCTTAAATCAATGCGTGGATCTGGCTCGGTATAGCCTTCTGCCTGTGCTTGTTTTACCACGTTATGAAATTGATCCCCTTTTTTAAAGTTGTTGAAAACAAAATTTAAACTTCCCGAAAGTACGGCTTGTATTTTCAAGATTTCATCTCCAGAGGCCATTAGGTTATTTAACGTATCAATGATTGGTAAACCGGCTCCCACATTGGTTTCAAATAAAAAGGGTGCATTATATTTGGTGGCTAGATTTTTTAATTCTGAATAATTATCATAGGTGGAAGAACAAGCAATTTTGTTGCATGCCACAACGGCTATACTGCTTTGTAAAAAAGAGGCGTATTTTCCTGCTACCAGCTCACTGGCAGTTACATCTACAAAAACACTATTTCTAAGATTCATCGTTTTGGTTCGTACAATAAAATCTTCCATATCCGCATTTTCTCCAGTTGCAAGGTTCTCTTTCCAATTTTTCAATGAAATGCCGTCGTGGTCAAATAACATGGTCCGGGAATTGGTGATGCCTATTACCCGAACGTTAATGTTCAGCTTTTCCTTTAAGTAAGGTTTTTGCTGTTTTATTTGGTCTAGCAATCTGCTGCCCACATTACCTACGCCAGCAATAAAGAGGTTAATCTGCTTGCGCTGGTCTTCAAAAAAGCGTTCGTGTAAGGCGTTCAATGCTTTTTTTACATCGTCTTTTTTTATGACTGCTGAAATATTCTTTTCACTTGCACCTTGGGCAATAGCCCTAATATTTACGTTGTTCTTTCCAAGGGTTTGAAACATCTTTCCACTGATGCCCTGGTGATTCTTCATGTTTTCTCCAACGAGAGCAATAATCGCAAGCTCTTTTTCTACCGTTAGTGCATTAATTTTGTGAAGCGTAATTTCATTTGCAAATACAAAGTCTACCGCTTTTTTAGCCCGATCGGCTTCAGATTCTAAAATACCTAAACAAATACTATGTTCACTGGATGCTTGGGTAATGAGGATAATATTGATACTTTCGTTTGATAAGGTTTCAAACAACCGCTTTGAAATACCTGGGATACCCACCATACCGCTACCTTCTAGCGTCAAGAGCGCTATGTTTTCAATATGGCTCAATCCTTTAATTGGATTTCCGTTACTAACACTTTCTGCGGCAATATAAGTGCCTTTTTCTTCTGGGCGCGATGTGTTTTTAATTAAGATAGGAATGTTTTTTTCCATCACAGGTAAAATGGTAGGCGGATAAAGCACTTTGGCACCAAAGTGTGAGAGTTCCATCGCTTCTTGGTACGAAATGGATTGTATGGGTTTTGCTTGTTTTACGAGCTTAGGATTTGCTGTAAACATACCACTCACATCGGTCCAAATCTGAAGTACATCTGCATGTATGGCTGCGGCAATAATAGCCGCAGAAAAATCGGAGCCACCACGACCAAGTGTAGTAATTTCATTTTTTTCGTTGGAAGAAATAAAGCCGGGAACAACGGTTATGGCTGCATTTGAAGTTTTAAAATACGCGACAATATTGCTGTTTGTTTCAGAATAATTTACAACGTTTTTTCCAAAATTGTTCGTTGTTTTTATCAACTCTGCCGCGTTTTTCAACACTGCATTATTTCCGTTGACATTAAACGCTTCAGTAATTAATAGGGAAGAACACAATTCGCCATAACTGCTCAGTTTATCGATCGTACTGTTAGAAAGTTCGTTGATATAGAAAATACCTTTTAAAAGCTCTTCAAGTGTATTTAAAAGTGCGTTTAGCTTTTCGAGAACTCCTTTATTTTCTATGTTTAATTGTGAAGCAAAACGATGGTGTTTTATTTTTATTTCAGAATATAAATCCGTGAATCCGATGTCTTTTATTGATGCGAGCTCACCAGCTTTTAATAATAAATCTGTAATCCCACCAAAAGCTGAAACCACCACTATGGTTTGTTTTTCTTGTGCTTGGGAAGCGACAATAGCGACTACCTTACCTATATTTTCTGGACTTCCTACTGAAGTACCACCAAATTTTAAAACATTCATAGTATAAATTTTACGAGGACAATAATAGTTTGATTTCTTTACAAAAAAGAAATAGTGAATGGTTAATATGATTATAAATTACCCCAAAGGGGTTGTAGTGGTAATTGTAGTGAAGCCAGCGAAGCGTGCCAGCTGAAAGGAATAACTTTTATGTTTTGGGATGTGTTTCATAAAAATGTCTACGGTAAATGTATTATTTTTACTGAAAACACAATCTTAAATGCTCGTGTTTTTTCCAAAAAAAGATATTTATAAAAAAATCACGCTACTATTTAAGGAGACCCTATGAAAATATTTTCTGCAGCACAATTACACGAAGCCGACCAACAAACAACTAAGAAACACGAAATCACCTCTCTCGACTTAATGGAGCGGGCGGGTATCCAAATTTTTAACTGGTTACATCAACGCATGCAGGGCGCGCAAGTTCCAATTCATATTTTTTGTGGTATTGGCAATAATGGTGGAGATGGCCTCGTCGTAGGGCGAAAATTGATTGAAGAAGGCTACAACGTAGAGATCTATGTTGCCAATTTTACAGATAAAAGGTCCAAATGTTTTTTGATTAATTATGACAGGGTAAAAGGGATTACCAAGAAGTGGCCAAAACTGATGACTTCTGAAGAGGATTTCCCAGAAATTAATCCGCAGGATATTATCATTGATGCATTATTCGGTATTGGATTAAACAGGCCACCAGAAGGTTGGGTAAAAAAACTGATCCAATATCTGGACCAACAGAAATCCTTTAAATTGGCAATTGATATCCCGAGCGGTCTCTATGCAGATAAACCACTGGAAGACGCAGCCTCCGTTTTAAAGGCAAACCATACGCTTACCTTCCAGTCACCCAAACTTTCTTTTTTCTTACCTGAAACTGGAAAGTTTGTGCCTTATTACGAGGCGATTGATATTGGATTGGATCCAGAATATATCGCAACTACCGAACCTTTGGCTCAATTAATATCAAAGGAAGAAGCACAACAGTTTTACAAACAACGAGAAAAATTTTCTCATAAAGGGCTATATGGTCATGCGTTGATTGTAGCAGGAAGTTACGGAAAAATAGGCG
>Ga0207891_1000587_pt1 | contig 23007 bp, 20 predicted proteins | sample LinPmetageLP50_FD_184061 | JGI IMG/M metagenome (GOLD analysis project Ga0207891, IMG submission 184061) | Marine viral communities from the Pacific Ocean - LP-50 (SPAdes) | ecosystem: Environmental > Aquatic > Marine > Oceanic | place: Pacific Ocean | collected 2011-08-27 | reverse complement strand
TCTCCCAAAGCATGGAAGTTATTGTGGTTAAAGAGAATAAAAACACCATTGCCTGAAACTGCTCCAAATATGTCATGGGCGTATCAGGAACTGGCAAAGTTAGGAGGCTGGAAAGATACCAAGCGCACAGGGCGTGCATCTGTGAAAGTGTTATGGAAAGGATGGCTTAAGTTACAAGCCATCCTGGAAGGCTACGATTTAGCAAAATCTCTTGAGTCAGACTTGTGATCAAGAGACAGCTTGTTTGGGGTCAATTTTATGTACCGTTTCGCCAGTTTCGTTCTCAACACCAGGTTTTACATCGTAATCCCAGCGACATGCATTAGTACACGTGCCTTGATTTGGATCGCGCTTATTTATGTAACCAGAGAGCAAACAACGCCCCGAATACGCCATACACAGTGCACCATGAACAAATACTTCAAGTTCGGTGTCTGGGCAGAGTGTGCGTATTTCGGTTATTTCTTCGAGCGACAGCTCTCTTGATAAAATAACCCGTTCGATCCCCTGCTTTGCCCAAAATTGTACACTCGCGTAATTTACCGCATTTGCCTGTACTGATAAGTGAATTGGCATCGCAGGCCATTTTTCACGAACAAGCATAATTAAACCAGGGTCCGACATAATCAGCGCATCGGGCTGCATCGCAATAACTGGCTCTATATCACGTAAATACGATTTAACTTTAGCGTTATGCGGCGCAATATTAGACACCACATAAAACTTTTTATTTTGCCCATGCGCCTCACTAATGCCTATTTGCAGGGTCTCTAGGTCAAACTCATTATTACGCACACGCAAACTATAACGAGGCTGCCCCGCATAAACCGCATCTGCGCCATAAGCAAACGCGTAGCGCATGTTTTTTAAACTGCCTGCGGGGCATAATAATTCAGGAATAAAAGGCATTGAAGAAATAACGGGTAACATGTGCGCTCCATACATCGAACTGGGTTTAAACCAGTTGCATGAGTTTTACCAATTTGATTGAAAAATTAAGCATTAATCCAGTGAAATTGGTGTTATTGAAAAATACATAAACACAAGCGCAGCAGTATAAATATGGCTAATAATTTAAATTTGATCGAGATCATAAAACAGCAATCAAACTGGTTTTTAATAAAATTAGGATTTTTCACTTAAAACGCGTATAATTCGCGCCCGTTAATATTCACACTTTTACTTAAAATTATTGGAGCATAAAGATGGCTTTAGAGCGTACTTTCTCAATCGTAAAACCTGATGCAGTTGCTAAAAACCACATTGGCGCTATCTACAACCGTTTCGAAACTGCTGGCCTTAAAATCGTTGCAGCTAAAATGGTTCACCTTTCACAAGAGAAAGCTGAAGGTTTCTACGCAGAACATAGCGAACGTCCTTTCTTTGGCGCTTTAGTATCTTTCATGACATCTGGTCCAGTAATGGTTACAGTTCTTGAAGGCGAAAACGCTGTTCTTAAAAACCGTGAAATCATGGGTGCTACTAACCCTGCTGAAGCATTAGCTGGCACTTTACGTGCAGACTACGCTGATAGCATCGACGAAAACGCTGTTCACGGTTCTGATGCTGTTGAATCTGCTGCTCGCGAAATCGCGTACTTCTTCGCTGACGAAGAGCTTTGTTCACGTACTCGTTAATTCGAATTCGTTAACAAAATGAAAAGGGCTTTCGGGCCCTTTTTTAGTCATTACGCAAAGTATCCATAAGTGCATTTTTTGATATTTTACTTAATGATTAAAGTGAGTGAATTGTGTACAATTCGTCCTCGTAAATTTTTATCTCCACCGTCACCGATTGAGGTTGTTTCATGACCGAGCAAAAAAAGATTAACTTATTAGATTTAAACCGAGATGCAATGCGCGAGCTATTTGCATCGTTCGGTGAAAAGCCGTTTCGTAGTGACCAGGTGATGAAATGGATTTATCATTTTGGCGTAGATAACTTCGACGAAATGACTAACGTAAATAAAAAGCTTAAAGAAAAGCTTAAAGCTGAGTGCGAAATTGTAGCGCCAGAAATAACAGTTCGCCAACAAGCAAGCGACGGCACTATTAAGTACGCGCTTATTCTTGAAGGCGGCCAAGAAGTAGAAGCCGTTTGGATCCCTGAAAAAGAGCGCGCTACGTTATGTGTATCATCACAAGTGGGTTGTGCGCTTGAATGTACTTTTTGTTCTACTGCTCAACAAGGCTTTAACCGTAACTTAAAAGTATCTGAAATTATTGGCCAAGTTTGGCGTGTAGCTAAAGATATAGGCCTTGATGGTCATAGCGAAAAGCGCCCAGTGACTAATGTTGTAATGATGGGTATGGGCGAGCCTTTACTTAATCTTAAAAACGTAGTGCCAGCAATGGAACTAATGATGGACGATTGGGGCTTTGGTTTATCTAAGCGCCGCGTAACATTAAGTACGTCAGGCGTTGTACCTGCTCTTGATTTACTAAAAGAAAAAATTGACGTAGCACTGGCTATATCTCTTCACGCACCCGATAACGCACTGCGTGATATTTTAGTGCCTGTTAATAAAAAGTACCCTATTGAAGAGTTTTTAGCGGCATGTCGTCGTTATATCGACGGTTCAAAAGCTAATAAAGACGTAACTGTTGAATACGTTATGCTTAATGGCATTAACGACAGCACTGACCAAGCGCATGCATTAGTACAAACGTTAAAAGGCACACCGTCTAAGGTAAACCTTATTCCGTTTAACCCGTTCCCGGGTAACGAGTACACACGCTCAAGTAATAGCCGTATCGACCGTTTTTCAAAAGTACTACAAGCTGCAGGTGTAACCTGTATTGTGCGCCGTACTCGCGGTGATGATATTGACGCAGCTTGCGGTCAATTAGTCGGTGACGTAGTTGACCGTACTAAACGCTTAGCTAAAAAGAAAATCCGTGACGATAACGCGATTGCCGTTAATATCCACCAAGCATAATCTGTAACAGCCTTATATGAATAAGCCATATAAGGCTGTTAAGTTGTTTATTTTTAAATAAATGATGCAAGAGTAAAGCTTTTAGGTAAGATAGGCGACATGGACTAAAAATAAAGAGATAAGGTAATGCGATCTATACTTGCTATAACACTATCAACACTTGCCCTAAGTGGCTGTGTGAGCGAAAGTAGTTATAACGGCAGTAATAAACCCGTCGTCGAAAATAAAGTTAATAATACTGGCGCAGCACGAACACGAATTGCTTTAGCCCTACAGTATTTAAAAACGGGTAATAATTCTCAAGCCAAATACAATTTAGAACGTGCAGCAGCATTTGCTCCTGACTTACCTGAAGTACATTACTCTCTTGCTTATTACTACCAACAAGTGGGCGAAAATCCGCTAGCAGATAAAGCCTACCAAAAAGCACTTGAAATCAAGCCAGACGATCCTAACACCCTCAATAACTACGGTGTGTTTTTATGTGGTATTGATGAATACGATCGTGCAACTGATCAATTTTTAAAAGCTATTGAAGTACCAAGTTATATTCGCGTTGCCGAAAGCTACGAAAATTTAGCCTTGTGTGCTATTGAATTTGATGATTTTGAAAATGCAGAAAGCTACTTTCAACAGGCACTTAATCACAGCTCTCAGCGAACATCTACATTAATTAGCTTAGCCGCACTGTATTACGCTAAAAGTGACTTGTACAAAGCCAGTGAACTTTTAAAACGCTATGAAAGTTCGGGCCGAGTATCTTCTCGCGCATTAATGCTTAGCTATCTTGTAAAAAACCGAATGGGCAGAATTGAAGAAGCTGAAAAAATTTCCAACACTATTTTGCAAACTTACTCTACCAGCAACGAAGCCTACGCGTTAAAAGAGAAAAGAACACGTTTTAATGAGTTTGAAATACTGCGAGAAAAATACCGTAAAGCGCAGTTAAAAGAACTAAAAAATGACGCAAGCGGTGCGCACGTTAGTTCAAAACCAAAAATAAAAGTTATAAGAAAGAAGCGTTCCTCAGAGGACGGTTCAACAAGCTTGGTAACAAACAACGAGCAAAAAACAGATAAAAAGCTCGCAACAGCAAATAACCAAGATGTAAATCCAGTTATAGCAAGAGAAGAGCAAGCTCAAGCATTGCCAAATACGCTCAGTACGCAAGCCGACGAGGCAACCGTAATAGCAAAACAAGTAACGACCCAAAAAGAAGAAGCTCCTAAAGTCGTCGCGCCAAGCAATCCTACCGATACATCGGCTGTTATGTTTGCACTTACTACTGAGCACGACTCTGCAGATTCTATAGTAGCAGCGCCTGAAAAAGCACAGCCCGTTTTAGAACCTAAAAAAGAAGTTATAGCGACAAAACAACCGGCTAAAGCCGATGACGAGGTAACAATAATCTCGTTTGGCGCACCTAAAACAGGCCAGTTTAATTCGCAGCAAACTAGTAACTACAGTAATTCTGCACCTGCAGTTACAAATCAAAAAAACAGTAGCGACGTGGTATTCTACGAAGCGACTAAAAACACAACCGTTTTTGAAAACAGCAACTATCAAAATAATGCTGATATTGAATTTAAAAGCTACGAAGCAGTGCAAAAAACTGAGCTTCCAATGCTTAATCCTAAAGTATCGCCTTTACGCGTGCCATTTCATGTAATTGCTGTTGGCGAAAACCTATTTAGCATTTCGGTGCGATACAATGTTAAACTACAAAAACTCCTGCAATGGAATGGTTTAAAAGAGTCGGATCGGGTAATGAATGGAAGTAAAATATACCTAAACGATCCTAATATTTATTACGAAATTAAAGCTGGTGATTCCCTTTACGATATAGCTACCCAGCGGCATGTATTAATTGATGAATTAATGCGATGGAATAAATTAAGTCCTGATATAGCATTAAAACCAGGGCACAGACTTTTACTAGTGGATCCAGACTCATACACATTATGAATGAAGAAAATACGCAAACACAGAGCGAACAGCCAACTGTAGGCCAAATACTAAAAAATCATAGAGAGCAAGCAAACGTTAGTATCGCAACTATCGCTGCACCGTTAAAGCTGTCTGAACTTCAAATTAAACGCCTTGAAAATGATGAATTTGCGTTACTAGGCCCTATCACTTTTGTTAAAGGTTATATAAAAAATTATTGCCGTGAATTAAAAGTCGATAGCGCACCTATATTAGCAATGATGCCGGCCCCACCAGAGCCGACCAAGCCCGCTAATATGCAAAGCTTTTCGCGCCGAACAGAAAAAGAAGCAAGCGACAGCCGTTTAATGTTTTTTAGTTATTTAATTTTAGCGATTGTTATTGGCTCATCTGCTTTATGGTTTTGGCAAAACGCCACCCCCATTGAAGAGCAAACCAGTAAAATAAACGTTGCCAACTCAATAATGAGTGAACGACAAGCAGCTCAACCCAGTATTTTACAGCAACAGCGACAAGCCGAAATTAACGACGAATCACTATTAGAATCAAAAGATACGCTTGAAACATCAACAAGCTCAGAAGCCGTTACAGAAACGGCTCCTATTACATCTAACAACGAAAGCCAAGAAGATGCTAGCAGTACAATTGTTATGAACTTTAACGGCGAAAGTTGGGTTGAAATTTACGATGGCGAAGGCGAAAAAATAGCATTCGGCGTTAAAAAAGCAGGCTACATTATGACCGTAAGCGGAACGCCTCCTTTTTCAGTTGTGCTTGGTAAGCATGACGCTGTAGACATTACTTTAAACGGCGAACCTGTAGATGTTTCTGCATTTCCTAAAAACCGTTTAGCCAAATTTACATTACCACTAGCAGAGTAGTCGCTATGTTTTCAGAATCCCCAATTAAACGCAGAAAATCCACCCGTATCAATGTAGGTAACGTCCCTATTGGTGACGGCGCCCCTATTGCTGTGCAATCAATGACCAACACCGACACCATGGATGTTGATGCAACCGTTGCACAAATTCAGGCAATACAAGATGCAGGTGCTGACATAGTGCGTGTATCAGTACCAACTATGGACGCAGCTGAAGCGTTTAAAAGTATAAAAGAGCAGGTGACTATTCCGCTAGTAGCCGATATTCACTTTGATTACCGTATAGCCTTAAAAGTGGCAAAATACGGCGTAGATTGTTTGCGCATAAACCCAGGTAATATAGGTAGTGAAGAGCGTATCAGAGCTGTGGTCGATTCTGCTCGCGAGCATAACATTCCTATTCGTATTGGTGTAAATGGCGGCTCACTTGAGCGCGACTTACAAGAAAAATACGGCGAGCCTACACCTGAAGCCTTATTAGAATCAGCAATGCGCCATGTAGATATATTACGCCGCCTTGATTTTGACCAATTTAAAATATCGGTAAAAGCATCAGACGTATTTTTAGCGGTAGGCGCCTATCGCTTGCTCGCTAAAGAAATAGACCAACCACTGCATTTAGGTATTACCGAAGCGGGCGGCATGCGCTCAGGCTCGGTTAAATCAGCCGTAGGTTTAGGTATGCTACTTGCCGAAGGTATTGGCGATACACTGCGAGTGTCGCTTGCAGCTGACCCTGTTCAAGAAATTAAAGTAGGTTTTGATATTTTAAAATCGCTGCGCATACGTTCGCGCGGTATTAACTTTATTGCCTGCCCAAGCTGTTCTCGTCAAGAGTTTGATGTAGTAAGCACCATGAACCAGCTAGAAGAGCGCCTTGAAGATATTATTGAGCCTGTATCGGTTTCGGTAATTGGTTGTGTTGTAAACGGCCCAGGTGAAGCACTTGTTAGTGATATTGGCCTTGCCGGTGCAAACCGTCGCTCAGGTTTATACATTAATGGCGAACGCCAAAAAGCGCGTATTGACAACAACAACATTGTTGACCAGCTCGAAGGCTACGTGCGCGACTTTATTGCTCAAAAAGAGCAGCAAACACCTATCGATATTAAAATAGTCGAATAAATACCGTATAAAGCGCCAAACCACGCTGTTTGGCGTTTACCTTTATGACCAAAACGCTATAATAACAGGTCAATTTTTAGCATTCTTGTTGTGTAAGCATTTTTTATTACACATAAACAGCATTTAGGATTTATCAGTGGCAAAACAAATTCAGGCAGTTCGCGGTATGAACGATTGTCTGCCGGGCGATACACAAGTTTGGCAGAAAGTAGAAAGCATTTTACGCGAGACAGTAGCATCGTTCGGTTATCAAGAAATTCGTTTTCCTATTGTAGAATCAACCGACTTATTTAAACGCTCTATTGGTGAAGTTACCGATATAGTAGAAAAAGAAATGTACACCTTTGCCGATCGCAATGGCGACTTATTAACACTTCGCCCAGAAGGCACCGCAGTATGCGTACGTGCTGGCAACCAAAATGGCTTACTATATAACCAAGAACAACGCCTTTGGTACATGGGTCCAATGTTTCGTCACGAGCGTCCGCAAAAAGGTCGTTACCGTCAGTTTCACCAATTTGGTTTAGAAACATTTGGTATTGCCACAGCCGACATAGACGCAGAAGTTATTTTATTAACAGCGCAATTATGGGAAGCCTTTGGTATTACTGACCACGTTCGTTTAGAGCTAAATTCTTTAGGCTCTAACGAAGCGCGTGCAGATTACCGTGATGCGTTAGTAGCCTACCTTGAGCAACACATTGATGTGCTTGATGAAGACTCAAAACGACGTATGTATTCAAACCCACTACGCGTACTTGATAGCAAAAACCCAGACGTACAAGCAATTTTAACTGATGCGCCTAAACTATCTGAAAACTTAGACGCTGAATCAAAAGAACATTTTGAAAATTTATGTGAACGTTTAGACGCTGCTGGCGTCTCATATACGGTTAATGAAAAGTTAGTACGTGGTTTAGACTACTACAACCGTACCGTATTTGAATGGGTAACCGACAGCTTAGGCGCACAAGGCACAGTATGTGCTGGTGGTCGTTACGACGGCTTAGTTGAACAGCTTGGCGGTAAAGCAACGCCAGCAGTTGGTTTTGCAATGGGTCTAGAGCGCTTAGTGTTATTACTACAAGCGCTTGAGTGTGTAGGTGACATTCGTCGTAATGCTGATGTATATTTAGCAGCAATGGGCGACAAAGCAAGCATTCAAGCTCCTGCAATTGCAGCGCAACTACGTAAAGACGTACCGGGTTTACGCGTTATGGTGCATGCGGGCGGCGGCAACTTTAAAAAACAATTAAAACGTGCTGATAAAAGCGATGCACTTGTTGCAGTGATTATTGGTGAAGATGAATTAGAAAAAGGCGTTGTGACCATCAAGTATTTACGCGAGCGTAAAGAACAAGTCACATTAGAATTAGAACAAGCTAAAGCGCTATTAGCTGAGCTTATTAACGGCTAAGCGAACATTAGAGGTAAGAATGGATATTTATTCAACAGAAGAACAACAAGCAGAAGCCATTAAACGCTTTTTCCGTGAAAACGGCATTTCACTTACACTAGGCATACTTGTTGGCCTTGGTGGCTTATATGGCTGGAAAGCATATAACCAAAACCAAATTACTACAGCTGAAAAAGCATCAGATTCATATACAGCGCTTGTTGAAAGTGATGATGTATTATCTTCAGCTGATGCGTTTATTAGCGAAAATAAAGATACAAACTACGCAACACTTGCTGCATTTGTTGCTGCAAAAGACGCTGTAGAAGCAAAAAAATTAGATGTAGCAAGCGAAAAGCTAAGCTGGATAGTGTCTAATACTGAAAATACAGAATTAAAAGCAATTGCGATTACACGTTTAGCGCGAATTCAAATTGCACAAACTAACTATGACGATGCATTAACTACATTAAATGCACCATTACCTGAAGCATTCAATGCAAACGTTGCCGAGCTTAAAGGCGACATTTACACACAGCAAGGTAACAAAGATCAAGCACGTACTGCATACCAAGCAGCAATAGATGCGGGTGGATTAACAAGTAACCCACTATTACAAATTAAGTTAGATGACCTAGCAGTAACTAGCCCAGCGGCATAAGGTTTTAGGCATGAAAAAATTTACAACAGCAGCCCTTGCCCTATGTATGGCAACACTGATGGGTTGTTCATCAAGTGATGATGAAGATGAACTAGTACTTCCTGAAATTGTAAACCAATTTGAAACTGACGTTGTTTGGCAAGAATCTGTAGGTGATGGCGTAGAGCATTACTTTTCTCGTTTAACACCAGCTGTTTACAAAGATACTGTATATGTTGCTAGCCGCGAAGGCCAAGTAGAAGCGCTTTCGCTTACTAACGGCGATACCAAGTGGGAAACCGATGTACGCCAAGATTTATCGTTTTGGCCATGGGCTGACAACGGTAATGCAAAATTATCAGGTGGTATTTTGCAAGCCTATGGTAAAATTTATATAGGTTCTGAACACGGCTTTATTATTGCCCTAGATCGCGAAACCGGTGAAGAAGTTTGGCGTAAGAATGTACCAGGCGAATCACTGTCTAAACCGACAGCAGGCGATGGCTTAATATTTGTAAATTTAGGCTCTGGTAAATTGTTAGCCCTTCACCCAGATACGGGCGAAGAGCGTTGGAGTTTTGAACAAGAAGTTCCACCACTAACATTACGCGGACAAAGCTCGCCAACTGTTGCTAACGGTGGTGTATTAGTAGGCCTTGAAACAGGCAAGCTAAGCGTTTTAATTTCAGACAGTGGTTACTCAGCATGGAACGCAGAAATTGCGGTTGCTAAAGGCGCATCAGAATTTGAACGCCTAGTTGACGTAGACACTCAACCACTTATTAGCGGTCCATACGCTTACGCTATAGCTTACAACGGCAACTTAGCTGCTGTAGATATTCGCTCTGGCAACGTAGTGTGGAAACGTGAGTACAGCAGCTACCGCGAAATTGCGATGGATGCACAAACAATTTATTTAGTAGATAGCGATGGTGTTATTTACGCATTAGATAAAAATTCAGGTATTGAACGTTGGAGCCAACCCGCTCTACGTGGTTGGTACCTAACAGGCCCTGCAGTTGCAGGTAGCCACTTAGCTTTAGGCGACCAAGAAGGTAACCTACATTGGCTAAATAAAGAAACTGGCGAGCTAGTATCTCGAGAAGACTTTGACAGCTCAGGCTTTTTTGTTGAGCCAGTTGTTGCCGACGATAAGCTAATTTTATACACCCGTGATGGTGAAGTTAGTATGGTAAAAATACCAAACTAAGTTACTAATAGTCATATGGTTTTTTTAAGGCTTCGCACTGCGAAGCCTTTTGTTGTTTTTTAAAGAGGTAGTTTATGCTTCCCGTGATCGCTCTAGTTGGGCGACCCAATGTGGGCAAGTCCACATTATTTAACCGTTTAACACGTACTCGTGATGCACTCGTAGCCGATTTTCCAGGTTTAACACGAGATAGAAAATATGGCCAAGCTAGTTACGATGGCTATGAATTTATCGTGGTAGACACGGGCGGTATTGATGGCTCAGAAGAAGGCATCGAAATCGAAATGGCAGATCAATCTCTGCTAGCCATTGAAGAAGCCGACATTGTTCTGTTTTTAGTAGATGCTCGTGTAGGTATGACCGTAGCTGACCAAGCCATTGCTAATCACTTGCGTAAACAAGAGAAAAAGTGCTTTGTTGTTGCCAATAAAACCGACGGCATTGATGCAGATTCAAACTGTGCTGAATTTTACCAATTATCATTAGGTGAAATACATCATATTGCAGCTGCACATGGCCGTGGTATTACCCTATTACTTGAACAGACACTTCAGCCGCTTATTGCTGAACTAGCTGCTCAAGATGAAGAAGTAACAGGTGATGACGAAGAACTAATCGACCTTTACGAAGAAGGCGAAGGTGATGATACCGATCATCAAGCGTTTGCAGACAAACCTGTAAAGCTTGCTATTATTGGTCGCCCTAACGTTGGTAAGTCAACACTTACAAACCGTATATTGGGTGAAGATCGTGTAATTGTATATGATATGCCAGGTACAACGCGCGATTCTATTTATATTCCAATGACGCGTAACGACAAAGAGTATGTCTTAATTGACACAGCCGGTGTTCGTAAGCGTAAAAAAGTAAGTGACGTAGTTGAAAAGTTCTCAGTAATTAAAACACTACAAGCAATCGAAGATTGTAACGTGGTTTTACTTGTTGTGGATGCGCGCGATGGTATTTCTGATCAAGACTTAAGCTTATTAGGTTTTGCGCTTAACTCAGGTCGTTCGCTGGTTATTGCCGTTAATAAATGGGATGGCCTTGACGACTACGTTAAAGATCGTATTAAAACAGAGCTTGATCGCCGTTTAGGCTTTATTGACTTTGCACGCTTACACTTTATATCTGCACTTCACGGTACAGGTGTTGGTCATTTATTTGAATCGGTTGATGAAGCGTACGAGTCAGCAACTAAGCGTATTAGCACCGCAATGCTTCGCCGTATTATGGACATGGCTCAAGCCGATCACCAGCCGCCACTTGTTCGTGGTCGTCGTGTTAAGCTTAAATATGCGCATGCCGGTGGTTATAACCCGCCACGTATTGTAATTCATGGTAACCAAGTTCACGATTTACCAGATAGCTACAAACGCTACCTGATGAACTACTACCGTAAAGCACTGAAAATTATGGGCACCCCAATCAAAATTGAATTTAGAGAAGGTGATAACCCATTTGCAGGGCGTACTAATAAAGTAACGCTTTCGCAAAAACGTAAAATACGTGCATTTGCTAAAGAAAACCGTAATAAATAAACTGCATAAGCGTTAATTTATTACAAAAAAACGGCGTACTTTTTAGTACGCCGTTTTTTATTACTGAAAATTAAGTAATGCTAATTGCACCAGCCGTTCAACTGTCGTGTCTTGAACATTTTTAGGCGCTTTGGGGTAATACTTTGATTTTGGCGGCTTAATAGTTATAAACCCATGATTGGTTGCCATTTCGTGGGCTAACAGCTTTCGCTCTCGGGGGGTTAAATGGTTTTCGTGTATTTTTGCCAGCTCGCCGCTATCAAGCCATATGCCTGCACAACCTGGGCATTCGTCTATTTCAACCACTTTGAGTGGCGAAAAATACCGGCGCATCATCACAATACTTGGGCATTTAGGGCAATTTACTCGCGATGAGACTTCGCCCTCACCTTCGGTATAATTACTCAAATACTTAAGTAAAACCTGACCATGCTTTAACTGTGGCGAGCTAAACTTAAAAATTTGGCTGTTATCAAAAAATACGCCGCCTTGCGCTGACGTAAAAACAGTAATCCCGCCAACAAGTAAAGGTTCAAGTGGCGTATTACTACGAGGACAATACATTTAAAATTCCTTTTTATTTATTTTCTTTTACTCAAGTGCTTTATGAATAAGCCCAACAAGCGGGCCGGGCAATGTAATATTACCTGCAAGTACAAACTCATGCGCTTCATCTGACATTTTTTGCCATGTACGGCGAATAATACCAATCCATTTTTCTTCATTGTAATCTGGTTTTGCATTGGCAAATCCAAGCATATAATGCTCAATAAATACAAGGCTTGCTACATCTTCTACTAATTGGCTGTCTGGGTTACGTTTAATATTTTTTTTAGCGACCGCATCGTACACTCGGTTTTGCTCAGCTTCACCGTAACCAGCTTGCTTCATGAGCGCAACCACGCTGCTAGCATGAAATATATAAAGTGCACTGCGCCACTGATGATAGCCCTGTTTGTTCATTTCAAAATCACTACGTGGCGACTTCCAACGCTGAATATGCTGTGCACGCACTGCAATTTGCATGAGTTCATCGGCATCTGGTTTAAAACGAGTTAACATTTCGCTCATGCGCAAGGCGTATAAACTTTCTTTAGGAAAGCTTTGTCCATTGTGCTGCTCAGTATTAGGGTCTTGGTTGTTTGCTTCATCAATTAAGGTAATTACTTTATTAAACATGACGATCATTTTTTATAATAAGTTTTAATCATTCTAAACGCTGATAAAACAATAAACTAGTACGCCAATCAGTTACGCAGTGAAATTTGTTCAATCAAAAAGTAAAACCAAGAGTTACAAGTTATAAAAGTAAGCGCATTGATTAAGTTAACTTGGTACTATATTGAGCACAAATTAAAATAAAAAAGCGCGATAAATAATAACTAACTCGCCAATAACGGATGACTATGTTTAAAAAAAGTATTCTAGCTATATGCTTAGCGGTTGCATCGCTACCAAGCTTAGCCGACACTAACACTGATTTAAAAACCATTATTGATAACCATTGGCAAAACGCCAAAGCTGAAAAAATATTTTTTCGTACCGACCCAGACGGCTGGAAGCCAAACGGTACATTGCCAAATTGGAGCGAGCAAGCCATTGCAAAGCGCCAAGCTTATAACAACAGCGTGCTAAAAAGCTTAGCCAGCATTGATCCAAAAACGCTCAACAACGAGCAGCTAATGAACTACCGCTTATTTAAATATGAGCGAGAAACCGAGCAGCAAAGCTACCTTTATCAAGATAAGTATTTTCCGGTTAATTTTTTAAGTGGCTGGCATACTTATTTTGCCGAAGCACCGGCTAACATGGCATTTTTAACACCCGACGATTACAACGCATTTTTAATCAGCCTTGCCGACTACCCTCGATTTAATCAGCAAAATATTGATTTAATGAAAGAAGGTATAAAAACAGGCTTTACTCATTACTGCAAAACCTTTGAAAATTACAGCCAAAGCATTAGCGCGCATATTGTTAAGCAACCTGAAAACAGTGCCCTTTACGAGCCCTTTACACGTATACCAAACACGTTTACAGCAGAGCAAAAAGCCACATACCAAAATAAAGCAAAGGCCTTAATCAGCTCAAAAGTAGTCCCTGCTTATCAGCACTTTTACGACTTTTTTGAAAACGATTACATGCCTAACTGTAGAGCACAGCCGGGTATTGCAAGCGTTAAAGGCGGGCTTGAGTATTACAAATACACAGTTAATTACTACACCACAACCAATGCCACACCAAAGAAAATTCATGAGCTTGGCTTAAAAGAAGTCGCGCGTATTAAAGCGCAGATGCAAAGCATTATTGATAAAGTAGGTTTTGATGGCACTTATGCTGAGTTTTTAGAATTTTTAGCGACCGATGAGCAATTTTACGCAACAGACGCGCAAGACCTGCTAGAAAAAACCGCTTTTATAACGCAAAAAATGTATGGCAAATTACCAACCTACTTTAATCATTTACCGCGAAATACCTTTACTATTAAAGGCTCAGCGAGTCGCGGCGCGTTTTATATGCCACCTGCTGATAACCGCTCCCCTGGCACTTATTTTTTAGCCTCAACACCTAAACTACAGCCTTTATATAATTTAGAAGCACTTAGCTTACATGAGGCAATACCAGGGCATCATTTACAAAACGCTATTGCTATGGAGTTAAATGTACCCGAATTTAGACGCACACTTAGCCACTCTGCATTTGGCGAAGGTTGGGCACTATACACAGAGCGCTTAGGTAAAGAAGCCGGCTTTTATCAAAGCCCGTACAGCGACTTTGGTCGTTTAGGCTACGAAATGTGGCGTGCAGTAAGACTTGTTGTTGATACCGGTATTCATGCCTTTGGTTGGAGCCGCCAAAAAGCTATTGACTACTTGGCAGATCACACTGCTTTGCCACAAAGTGCGGTGGAGGATCAAATAGATCGTTATATATCATGGCCAGGCCAAGCGCTTTCGTACAAAATGGGCGAGATAAAAATACGCGAACTGCGTGCAAAAGCGGAAAAAGAACTAGGTGCTAAGTTCGATATTCGCAGCTTTCACGACACCGTAATCGGTCAAGGCTCGCTGCCTATGGAAGTATTAGAAGACGTAATAGACGATTGGATAGCAAAACAAAAATCGGCTATTTAACATTCAAGGAGGCGGTATTATTTGCCGCCTCTTTTTAAAACCCTCTTAAACACCTCAAAACTAATCCCTACCCGCTTTTGCTTCGTAAAGTTAATGATTACAAAAACCTGAGTAAACCTATGAGCAAACGCATTTTATATTGGCTACAAAACGATTTACGAATAGATGACAACCCTATTTTAAGCGAACTTGCTACTGAGCAATGCGCGCTCGATATTGTATTTGTTATAAACCCGCACTGGTTTAAAAATAATAACTATCAACAAAAGCCGTATGGCGTGCATAAACAGCAGTTTTTAATGCAAAGCTTGTATGAACTCCAACAAGCACTTATTGAGCGCGGGCAAACACTGCATGTACTTGAAGGCGAACCTGTATCGCTTTTGAAAGCGCGTATTAATGAGCAAAATATTGATGAAGTTGTATACAGCGAGCAATTTGGCCTGTACGAGCAACGCCAAATAAACTTACTCAAAGCACATTGCCCTAATACTAAATTTACAGGAGCGCAGCAAGACACGCTCTTTAAACAAAGTGACCTACCGTTTGATTTAAGCGAATTACCTAAACACTTTACCCCGTTTCGTAAAAAGGTAGAGGCCGCCACTAGCCCCATTTCACTTTCAACATTACCAAACGGTTTGCTCCCTCAGCCAATAACCTTGTGCGCTAAAAAACCTTTAGAGCGTATAGCAAATAATGGCGTAATGCATGGCGGGTTTAAAAGTGCGCAAACACATTTAAAGCAATACTTTTCAGGTTTACTACCAAGTACTTATAAAATAACTCGAAACGAGCTTGATGGCTTTAATAACACCACAAAATTTAGTATCTGGCTTGCTTTAGGTTGTGTAAGTGCGCGGCAAGTTTATAAAGCAGTTGAGGCGTACGAACATAGTCAAATAACAAACGAGTCTACTTACTGGATTAAATTTGAATTGCTATGGCGAGAGTATTTTAAATGGCATGCACTTAAGGCAGGTAAAAGCCTGTTTAGCTTTAAAGGCCAAAAGCAAACAAAACCCCTTACTACATTTATGCCAAACCGCTTTGCTACGTGGTGTAATGGCGCAACACCCTACCCATTAGTCAATGCCATTATGAATGAGCTTAACGCTACGGGTTATATATCAAATAGAGCAAGGCAAATTGCAGCCAGCTGCTTAGTGAACGAGCTTGGCCTTGATTGGCGCTATGGCGCAGCATATTTTGAACAACAATTGATTGATTACGATGTAGCCGCTAATTGGGGTAATTGGCAATATATAGCAGGTGTAGGCGTAGATCCGCGTGGTGGTAGGCACTTTAATATTGAAAAACAAACGTTACAGTTTGACCCGCACACTGTTTACACTAATAAATGGCAAGGTAATAAAAATGCAAGTACACAACTCGATAACTTAAATGAAGTTGATTGGCCAATTTAAGCCGCCAATCAACCTTTACCAAGTAACGTTTAAAACAGCTCAGCAATGCCTATATTAATAGCGTAACCACCCAAGGTTAAAAACAAAAATAAACAGCCTGCTAATAAAAGCGGCTTTATACCTGCTTGGCGAATAGCGCCAACATGTGTGCGCAAACCTAAAGCCACCATCGCGATGGTAAGTAATATATTATCAAACCATACAATGGCGTTTGAAGCCCCCTGAGGTATAACCGATAACGAATGTACACCACTTGCCACAATAAATAACACCGCAAACCAAGGGATTGTAATACCCGCTTTTTGCTCGCCGCCAGGCGCGTTTATATTTGCATGCTTTTTACTTTGCCAAAACGATAAGCCCACTAAAAATGGTGCAAGCATCATCACCCTTAGCATTTTTTCTATAACGGCGGTATCTGCAGCATTGGCGCTTACAGCTGTGCCCGCTGCAACCACTTGCGCTACTTCATGAATAGTTGAGCCTACAAAAATACCGTAAGCGTGTTCACTCAGCCCCATGTAATCAAACATGATTGGGTAGGCAAACATGCTTAACGTGCCAAACACCACCACCGTTGCTACAGCTACCGATACTTTATGCGCCTGCGCTTTTATTACAGGCTCAGTTGCCATAACCGCAGCGGCACCACAAATAGAACTACCCGCGCCAATTAATATGGTTGTTTGTTCATCAAGCTTAAATACGCGCTTACCTAGCTGCACTGCCAAAATAAATGTGCCTAACAGCATTACAACATCGATTAATAAGCCTTCCCAGCCTACACCCGCTACTTGCGCAAAGGTAATTCTAAACCCAAACAACACAACCCCCGCTTTAAGCAATATACTTTTAGCGTAATCAACACCTATATCGGTTTGCGTAGCAATACGCGAAAACACACTGTTACCCACAATAATGCCAAGCACTATACCAATAGTTAAAGAGCTAAATTGCGCACTTTGCATTATGGGTAACTTACTTAATGCAACAGATGCTCCCGCCAAAACAACCACCAGCAGCATACCTAACCACCAGCGCGTATCGCCGTATTGCTTAGTATTAATACCCAAATTTTTAATAGCGCTAAGCATAATATTCTCTCAATTGAACAACTTTAAACTGTTGACTTCATTTTAAGAAAGCGCAAAATATAACTCCAATACATTAAAATCATGATTCGATAACTTAAGGTTATGTGATTTGAGAGGCACAATGAACTTGCACGCACTACGGGTGTTTTATACGGTAGCAAAGCTTGGTAGTTTTTCAGGCGCAGCCGAGGCGCTTTTTATAAGCCAACCGGCTGTATCTAAAGCGCTAAAAGAGCTTGAGCACCAATTAAATATTCAACTTATAGAGCGTGCATCTAAAGGCAAAAAACTTACCTTAAGCGAGGGCGGCCAAGCCTTGTATGATCATGCACGTAGCATTTTTGCCATTGAAAAAGCCGCCATTGAAGATATTAAATCACGCACAGGGCTTAAGCGTGGCACGCTCGTTATAGGCACTAGTACAACCATTGCCAGCTATTGGCTACCGCCCTATTTAGCTAAATTTTGCGCGCAGTACCCAGATATAAAAGTAGAAGTACAAGTTGCCAATACCGCGCAAATTGAGCTTGCCTTACTAGAATGCACTATCGATTTAGCACTGGTTGAAGGCACACCTACCGAGCCGCATATAATAAGCAAACACTGGCAAAACGATTTAATGAGTGTTGTTATACCCAGTAACTTTAAGCCCGCTAAAAACTTAAAAGCATGGTTAAACAAACAGTTTTGGCTACTGCGCGAGCCGGGCTCGGGTACTTTAGAAATGTCGGTAAAGTTATTAGCCCAACATGGCGTAATAGCAGAGCGCAGTATGCAATTGGGCAGCAACGAAGCCATAGCAAGGGCTGTTGCTCAAGGTATGGGAGTCGCTTTATTGCCAAATGTAGTCACTGAGGATTTAGTGCAGCTAGGTAAATTAACACGCCTGAGCCAAAAAAATAACGAGCAACTTTCTCGGCCACTTTATCAACTGCATTATAAAGACAGACCGTCTTCACACGCTGCGCAAGCGTTCGAAAAAAGCTTGTTTAGTGAATAATGTTTGATCTGAGCTGTAAGTCGAGTAAGAAAACGGTTGTGTAACATTAATCGCTTATTGTGGTGTTACCTTAATTTATTATATATAAGCCAACTAGTTGAACCCATTGAAAGTACTAATAAATGAAGAACCAATGTTTCACGATTAAATTCACTAAATAGACTGAGTAAAAAAACTGGAAGTATGCTTAAGATTAAAACTACCGGTAATTTAAATAAATTTAACTTTTGGAGTAATAAGCTAATAGGTAATCCGTAAATGAACATTAATGGATAAAAATAAAATAAACTTCCCACCCCTATTGATACACCAAAACCAACACCTGAAATTAATGAACTCACAGAAGTATAGTTTTCGATACCCGCATAAAAATAACAAAAACCAAGGACTGGTAATGCAATTAAAGGACTAAGAATCGCAGCAATCAAATTTTTACGTAGATCCTTAGACATATTAAGACATACCACAACGAGCTTGTAGATTAATTCGTTTTTTATTTGTTTTAATTGATATACAAACCATAGCTGAATTCCTATTTTGGCTCAGCCAAAGGGGTAGGGGTAAATTTTGGCCTTACACATTAAAGTACCAGGAGACTAGTTATATGAGTCCAGCAGCTACCTCATAAACCTATTAGTTAAATCGGTAAACCAAATACGAGCAAGCTGAACTTACAAACCCTGAGTTAAGTCTTGCGCTAACGTACCCGTTGGCTTTTCAATTACGCGTACCAACTCTTTGCCATTTTGTTTAACAATAAACGTTGGTGTGTATTGTAAGTCGTGAGCCTGTGCAATGCCTGCATCGTCTTGCTTGTTGTAACCTACGGCCACATAGTCAATGCTTGCAAGTTGTACTTTCGATGCATCAATTAACTTAATGAGTTTTGGCACTTCGCGCTCACTGTCGTGGCACCACGTTCCAAATAATACAATAAGCTCTTTGCCTTCTAGCTTTTGCATTAGGGCTATATCTTGTGCTGTTGGTGTATACGCTTTGTATTGCTCGTTAAACTTGTCGTAGTCGCTTAGCAGTGCTTGCGTACTTATCTCGCCCGAAAATGGCGCTGTAGCATAGCTTACAAGCGGCATGCTTAAAGCGCACAGTAAAATTAATTGTTTAAACATAAGGTTGCTCTTAATTTAGGTATTAATTTAGGTATTAAACGACTATACCCAATATTGAGTGTGGAGTGAACAACTCAAAACCGTTACTTTTTATCCATAAAAAAGTTAACTTGCGATAAGTTAGTTAAATATTCTCGCCTTACGTCTTTATTCTCAGCTAGCTTGTCTAAATCACCAATTAGGGTAACTAGTTTATTATGAGAATGGCTGCTTGTTTTTTTAAACTCGTCTTGCTTTTCGTCACTCTCAACACGCTCTTTTTTATTCATGTTGTAGCTGTTTTCGTTTTCTTCAAGCCAAATATCGTCAATTAAGCGAATGTTGCTTTTACTAACGGTTTGTTCTTGCATCGCCATTTGCAGCTCGTATTGATTGGTTTGCGGATTAAACTCAAACATTTTTGTATCAACATCAACCTCGTGAGACTGATCGAGCCCCACAAGTTCTTTATTTTTAACGGCGGTGTTTACGTTATAACTCTCTTCTTTGTTGTAGTAATCAGGGCGACTGTATTGATAATCAAAGTGGCTGCTTACATTTTTACTTTGCGTTACACCGCTAAGATCCCCTAATTGGCTTTGTTCAGTTACTTGGCTTAGCTCAATAGTACTTTTAGGCTGATAGTCGCCGTTATCCAGCGCATATGAAAAAGTGGCATCAAAATCAGCGAGCTTAGAAATACTCGCACCCAATGTATTTGGGGCTTTATTACCAAGTCCTTGGTAACGGGCATCGTTTGTAATCATGTTATCAACTAAATCGGCAACCATGGTGCGCCCGTCATTAAAGTGCTGTTCTGCAAGTGACTCCAAATTGCTATAACGCTCAGCCGCCGACGACATACTCGCAAAAGCGCCTTTAAACAATGCAAAGCCTTGCTGCATTGCCTCGTCGCCTTTGCGGCCAAATGCCGATTTTTTATCGTCCTCACTACTATTAACCCGACTATCTTCTAGGCTTTGATCTAGCGACGCTAAATACTGCTGCATTTGCTGCGTGTCTTTAGCGCCAATGGTTGACATATCGAGTGCAAAATCAATGTCGTTTTTCCCACCTACTGCTTTAAACACAAGTGCTTGCTGATTTGATGCTTCATCAATGGAATAACTTAAATCAAGCGTATTCTGGGCAGTATCAAGCGCATCATTTTGCGTTGTTGAAAACGACACATTAAAACCGGCTAACTGCTCACTATTAAAGCCCGCTAAAAAATCTAAGCTCATGTCTGTTTGGTTTGGCACTATAAGAGGGTTGAATGAATTTTCACTCACTTTAAAAAATTCATCGGCCATTTCGCCAACACCCGCCATAACCTGCGTTAAAGCGCCATGTTCAGCCTCAGATAAATTACCATTAACTTCGTAACTTATGCCAAAGCCATCTATCGCTTCACCTGTTTTTTCGTCATAACCTTGCGATGAGTTAAAGGTAATGTTTATAACATCACCCTCTTTAGTTTTTACCGAGAGCTCAAACAGGTAGTTATCGTCATCCTCGTATTTTGTGCGATTAAGGCTTTCCATGTATGGATTAAGTGAACGCTCAACACGTTGCTGGCTTGAGGCTAAAAACGTTTTTTGCTCATGCCCAAGCTGACCTAAACTCGATAAAATATCGCTGGTATTAGCATAAGCACCCTGAATATTTTTAACCGACGTATTTAATCGCTCAATTAATTGGGTGCTATTTTCGTTTTTTAATAACCCCTCATGCTGAGAGCTTATTACGGTGCGCAGGGCGAGTTCTTCATCGGAGAGTTTATAGTTAAGCGTGCTCGGCGTGCTTGAAATTGTAAATAACGAGGTAAGTTGCTGCTTTAAAACGTCCTCTACTTTTTGATTACTGGCTAGTGCTTCGTCAATAGTTTCGTTATTTAGCTGGCTTAATAATTCATCGGATATTTTGGGGGCGTTAGTTTGTAAATCATTAATAGCTTGAAGGTCGCTACCGGTTAGTAGTGAAGGACTCACAGAGGTTTGGTTAGCGTTATTAACTGATTGGGCAAGTAAAGTGCTTAAATTAGCGTGGCTGCCAAGTGCATTATTAACCATGATTATCCTTAATCGCTAAACCCTATTAAGTAATTTATCGGGCACTTAGTTAAAAGCTTTAGCCTAAAGGCGCATTTTTTACCTATTATTTATACAAATAATTTATTAATAAGTTAAACAAACATAAATATATATCTGGTAAAAATAAATCGGATAAGCGTAGGTCGGATAAGCGCAGCGCCATCCGACACTCAATTAATCTACCCACCTTACTCTTAAGGGCTATTTTGTTTGCTTATTACCTTCACCTGTTTCTTTTATTCTTTGTACTAAAAAGTCGACCGCCGCTTTTACTTTTGGTACTAAATAACGCTGCTTTTGATACAACAAATAAACCGCCATAGTCGCATTTTGACTTATCGCTAATTCATGCTCAAACTTAAGCTCTTGCAACTGGCCAGATTCAAGGTATGAGTCGAGCGCCCATCGAGTTGACATTAAAATGCCCTCGCCATTACATGCTTTTTTAGCTAGCCACGATCCGTTATTTGAAATAGCGACCGCAGGCCCAGAAACGTCGTGCCATTGATCATCTACTTTACATAACCAAGGCGTTGGCCCCGCTGGCGTTTTAAAATAAAGGCCACTGTGGCCCTTTAATTCCATAACATTAGTGGGCATACCGTATTTTTGTAAATAGCAGGGTGACGCAACAGGAATAAAGCCGTTATCCATTAGTTTTATTGCTAGCACGCGTTCATTTGGCGCATAGCCACCGCGAATAGCAATATCAACGTCGTCACGCCCGAGTGTCGACAGCTCATCACTTAAGCTAACATCTAATATAATTTCGGGGTATAGCGCGCTAAATTCATCTAGCAGTGGCAGTAATATTTTGTCACCAAAACTTACCATTGAGCTTATACATAATCGCCCCATTGGTGTTGTTTGATAACTGCGTACAGTTTCGTGGCTTTGCTCTAGCTGATTTAATATTTGCTGAACATCGTTATAGTAAATTTGCCCAACTTCGGTCAATTTAACTATGCGGGTCGAGCGCTTTAAAAGCGTCGCACCTAGGCTTTTTTCTAAATCAGCAACTCGCCGTGACAACGACGAAGGCGGCACATCAAAAGCTTTTGCGGCTTTGGTAAAACTGCCCGTTTCAACCACTTTGATAAAATACCGTATGGCTTTTAGTTGATCCAAGTTGCCTCTCCATTAAATAAAATGCTTTATTGTCTTAAAGACAAAAGTGATTCGCATTTTCCCCTATATATAAGCAAATTAAAACAAGTAATAATAATCTTAACTTATCTACACGCTTTAATTTATTTAACGCCAATAGTTAAAGCTTAAAACCAAAGGCTACATTATGATTACTTTGCACGGCTTCGCAGCTAGTAACTATTACAACTTGGTTAAGCATGTACTTTTACACAAAGAGCTGCCATTTAATGAGCACCTTATATACAACAACGACGAGCAGTTTTTAGCTATAAACCCTATGGGAAAAGTACCGGCTATTACCACCGCTGATGGGCTAAATATTGCAGA
>Ga0207891_1000568_pt1 | contig 23465 bp, 19 predicted proteins | sample LinPmetageLP50_FD_184061 | JGI IMG/M metagenome (GOLD analysis project Ga0207891, IMG submission 184061) | Marine viral communities from the Pacific Ocean - LP-50 (SPAdes) | ecosystem: Environmental > Aquatic > Marine > Oceanic | place: Pacific Ocean | collected 2011-08-27 | reverse complement strand
AAACAGTACTCAAATTAGGTATTTAAAATCTTTAAAATTAGTCTTAAAACAAAAAAACCACGTGTTTGCACACGTGGTTTTTATAAATATTTATTTTAAAATTACCTGGTAAAAAGTAACTCTCTGTACTTAGTTAATGGCCATAGCTCATCATCTACCAGAAGTTCCAATTTATCACAGTGGTATCTTATTTCATCAAAATAAGGCTTTACATCATCACAATAAGCGAAGGCTCGTTTTTCAGAATCTTCTATCTTATTAGCTACTTTCCTGGCCTCTATCATAGCTTTAACTCCGCTGTTGATCTTAGCGATATGTTCAGAGATCTCTTCAATGAGTTCCAGTTGCTCGTTAGAATGCTTCTTGAAGTCTTCGTTATAAATATGCTTCAGGCCTTCTACGTTCTCTATAAGGATGTTCTGGTAACGGACTGCAGTTGGGATAACATGATTTCTGGCAATATCTCCCAGGATTCTACCTTCAATCTGGATTCGCATCGCGTAATCTTCAAGTTCAATTTCGTGACGCGCTTCAAGTTCCACTTTGTTCATCACCTTCATTTCTTCATAAAGAGCGATTGTTTTCTCAGAAATTTGAGCTTTTAAGGCTTGTGGAGTAGTTCTATTATTACTTAAGCCACGTTTTTTAGCTTCCTTCTCCCAGGCTTCACCATAACCATCTCCTTCAAAACGAATGTTCTTAGATTGCTTGATGTATTCTCTAAGTACATTAAAGATAGCATCATCCTTCTTCATTTTCTTGCCTTTAATCAACTCATCAACTTCAGATTTAAAGTCGTTTAGTTGTTTGGCCATAATGGTATTAATAACCGTCATTGGGTTAGCGCAGTTTGCGGTAGAACCAACAGCTCTAAATTCAAATTTATTACCGGTAAAGGCAAAAGATGATGTACGGTTACGATCGGTATTATCCAGTAAAATTTCCGGAATCTTACCTACAACATTAAGTTTTAGCTCGGTTTTTTCCTGCGGAGATAGTTTTCCGTCGGTTACCTTTTCTAATTCATCCAACACTTCGGTTAACTGAGAACCAATAAATGCTGAAATAATTGCGGGCGGTGCTTCGTTTGCTCCCAACCTATGATCGTTAGATGCACTTGCAATAGCTGCTCTTAATAATTCTTCGTTATCATGTACTGCTTTAATAATATTGATAAAGAAAGTTAAGAATTGAAGGTTCTTCATTGGTGTAGAACCCGGTGCTAATAAGTTTGTCCCGGTATCTGTTGCTAAAGACCAGTTGTTGTGTTTACCACTACCGTTAATACCGGCAAATGGTTTTTCGTGAAGAATTACCTTAAAGTGGTGTTTCTCGGCAATTTTGCTCATAATATCCATAATTAATGAATTATGGTCTACGGCAAGGTTACCTTCTTCAAAAATAGGTGCAAGCTCAAACTGGTTTGGTGCAACCTCGTTATGACGCGTTTTTACCGGAATACCAAGTTTCATACACTCAATTTCCAGGTCTCGCATATAGGCCAATACCCTGGATGGGATTGAACCAAAATAGTGATCGTCTAATTGTTGTCCCTTTGCAGGAGAATGTCCCAACAAAGTACGCCCTGCCAAAGAAAGGTCCGGACGCGTGGCCGCCAAAGCAGAGTCAATAAGGAAGTATTCCTGCTCCCAGCCCAAAGTAGCGGTTACTTTTGTAACATTTTTATCAAAATATTTAGCTACAGATGTTGCTGCCTGGTCTACAGCTTGTAATGCTCTTAAAAGAGGTGTTTTATAATCTAAAGCTTCACCTGTGTAAGAAACAAAGATTGTTGGAATACAAAGCGTTGTTCCCCAAAGAAAAGCAGGAGAAGTAGGATCCCATGCAGTATAACCACGGGCTTCAAAAGTATTTCTAATTCCTCCACTTGGGAAACTTGAAGCATCTGGCTCTTGTTGAACCAAAGCACCTCCACCAAATTTTTCTATTGCAGAACCATCGGCCTGGGTTTCAAAAAAGGCATCGTGTTTTTCAGCCGTTGCGCCGGTTAATGGTTGAAACCAGTGTGTATAATGGGTAGCTCCTTTTGAAATGGCCCATTCTTTCATCCCAGTAGAAATGTGGTCTGACACTCTACGGTCAATTTTCTTACCGGTTTTTATAGCTTCCATCACATTTTCGTAAGCTTCCTTGGTAAGGTATTGCTTCATGGAGGCTTCGTTGAACACATTTGTTCCAAAAAGCTCAGACCTTCTGGCCGGCTCTTTAATCTTAACCGGCTTGCGGTTAAAGGTTTCTTTTAAAGCTTCAAATCGTAAAGTTGACATATTGGTGTGTTTGATAAATTTTAAATTTCAGCTACCAAATGTATGTATTTTTACAGACACCCCGTTAAAAATCAAGCCTCTGATTTAAATTTTTATGTATTTATTAATACACCCCCTTAAAATTAACCCAAAAATGCAAGACCCGTAAAAATTACATAGCTTACGAATAAAATCACACCTTTATACCTGTTGAAAAGAAAGCGTTTTGGTAAAAAAGCTAGCGGTGCAATGGCAAAAGCAATCCCAATCATCCAGAAAATGTCGTTGGTAAGTATTTGATCTGACTGAATATAAATAGGTTGAATCATTGCGGTGATCCCCAAAACCGAAGCAATATTAAAAATATTAGAGCCTATAAGATTCCCCAGCGAAAGTGCTTTTTCCTTTTTTAAGGCTGCAATAACCGATGCTGCCAGTTCTGGTACACTTGTCCCAATTGCAATCATAGTCACAGAGATTACCCTTTCACTTACTCCTAACATTGTTGCCAGGTCTACAGCTCCATCTACCAGTAATTCTGAACCTCCCCAAAGTGCCACGCCTCCTATTAGTAACCAGATAATCATTTTGAAATTTGAAGTCTCTTTAAGTGAGTCGTCTATTCCCTCAACTGCAATTTCAGTTTTTCTACGAGATCTTCTTATTAATAAAATTAGAAAAACGATAAGACCTATAAATAATAAGAGACCTTCCAGTCGCGAAATATATTCACCGGTATATAAGAAATAATAAAGTACAATAGAGAAAAGCATCATTGCCGGCCAGTTAAACCGGTAAAACTCCCTGTCTACAGAAATTGAGGTGATTATGGCCGTAATACCCAGTACCAAACCTAAATTGGCAATGTTAGAACCTATCACATTTCCCAGGGAAATATCTGAAAAACCACTTAGTGCAGCCTGTAAACTTACCAGAAGCTCGGGAGCCGATGTAGCAAACGATACCACTGTTAAACCAATTACCATTTTGGAAATATTGAACTTAAAAGATAGCGCTACAGAAGCTCTAACTAAAAATTCTCCACCTACAACCAACAAAACAAGCCCAATAAGAATAAAAACAATACTCATCTAATTTTTTTTTGCGAAGATAAAATAATCCTGTGAGCTAAACTTAAAAGCATCATAAATCAAAAAGAAACTATTTAATTAGTAATCAAACTATTTTTTTCGTTATATTTGAAATAACCAAACAAAATCAAAATGAAAAGATTAACTAATAAAGAGGAAGAAGTGATGCGTATTCTCTGGCAATTGGAGAAAGCATTTGTTAAAGAAATTATTCCGCACATACAGGATAAAAAATATCATTACAATACAGTCTCAACTATTGTAAGACATTTAGAAGACAAAGGCTTTGTTGGCCATACAGCGTATGGAAATACACATCAATACTATCCCGTAATTTCTAAAGAAGAATACAGGAAACATATTATGAGTCTGACCTCAAAACGTTTTTTTGATAATTCTTATAAAAGTATGGTTTCCTTTTTTGCTAAAGAAGAAAAGATTAGCGCAAGGGAACTTCGGGAAATTCTTGAAATTATAGAAAAGGAGAACAAAGAATAACTTATGGAAGCATTCTTAACCTATCTTCTTAAAAGCGCCGGATTGCTAAGTATTTTTTACCTGGCCTATATTATTTTACTAAGAAAAGAAACCAGTTTCCAGATAAATCGTAGGTTTCTGATGGGTGGAATTTTAACTTCAGCAGTTCTACCGGCAATTTATTTTACCCGGAAAGTGATGGTGGAAGCTAATAACTTTTTTTTCCACGAGTTTCCTGCAAGCACAAATATTACTTCAGAAAATATAGCATCCAATTTTGGCGCCTGGGAAGTCCTGGGTATTGCTTATTTAGTTGTTACGATGTTTTTTCTAACAAAAATTTTTGTGCAGCTTTTCAACATTTGGCAACTTATTAAACAAAGCCAAATTCATAAAATAAATGGCTTCAATTTTCTTACCACCAATACTACGGTAAGTCCATTTTCATTCTTTAAATTCATTGTTTATAATCCTGCGGCGCATTCAGAAAAAGACTTGCAAATGATTTTGCAACACGAAAAGATACACGCGGCGCAATGGCATTCTATAGATATATTAATAGCAAATCTTACTACCGCCCTACTTTGGTTTAACCCGTTAAGCTGGTTGTATAAAAAAAGCGTTGAACAAAACCTGGAATATATAGCCGACAGGGAGACGGTGGCTATTTCGGGAGCAAAAAAATCCTATCAGCAGGCTTTGGTGAAAGTTTCAATTTCAAATTTACAACCTGCACTTACCAATCATTTTTACCAGTCATTTATCAAAAAACGAATTCTTATGTTGAATAAAAAATCATCTCAAAATACCGGGCTATGGAAACTAAGCCTTGTTTTTCCATTTGTCCTGGCTTTTATGCTCGCTTTTAATGTAAAGACCGAAGCCCGTGTGACTACTTCAGAAGACAAAAAAATTCTGAATATCAACACTGAAGATCAAAAGCTATTAGAAGCTCATTTTTCAGAAAACACTTCAAAAGAAGACCTAAAAAAATACCGGGATGCATTCGCTGAAAAAAATGTAAAACTTGAGTGGAAAAACATTCAGTATTCAGATAATAAACTAAAGAATATACATATAACCTATACTTTAGAAACTGGAGACAGCAGGGAATTTCAGTCAGAAACTGATGACGCAGGGAATTTGTTAGCGTTTAAAATTGGTACCCGTTTTCACGAAAACGGAAAAATAGCTTTTATTTCAATTAATAGTAAAAAAGTGAGCGAACCCGCTAATTCTCAATTAGTGGAACAGGAGGTTCCGCCAATAAAGCATAAAAAACTTCCTGAAAATATAGTTTATAAAATTGATGGGGAAATAGTTTCTATGGAAGATGTAGAGAGATTAAAACCCGAGGAAATAGCCGAATTGCAAGTGCTTAAAGGTGAAAAAGCCATTGATGAAGTTGGAAAAAAAGGTGAAAATGGAGTAATACTTATCACTACAAAAACTCCTGAAAATTCTCAAGAAATCCCCGGCGATCCCCTTTATATATTAAACGGTGAAAAAAGTAAGAAAGAAATTATTGAGTTAATAGATAAAGGCCTAATTAAAAGTGTAAATGTTCTTAAAGGCGAAAGCGCAACTTCTCTTTATGGAAAAGACGCCAAAGATGGAGCGGTGATTCTTACTACCAGGGTTTTGGATAAATCTAAAAAGAAAACTGAAAAAAAGGTGATAAAAACCCAAGCTCATTCAGTCGGATTTCAAACATTCAAAAAGAAAACAGATTACGAAATAATAACCGGTAAAAGTTTAAGTTTTTCTAATTCTAAAGATATAAACGCTTTTCATAAATATGAGGAAGATAAAAAATCTAATGACCTAACAGGCTCTACCGTTAAAGCCAATATTTTCACGAATGGGCATAAGCAAGCTTCACCTCTAGTTATAGTTGATGGAAAAAAGGAAAGTGCAGAGTTTATGAAAGATGAACTACAACCCGAAGATGTTGAAAAAATTAATGTTCTTAAAGGTAAAGTTGCTTTAGAAAAATATGGAGAAGACGCCAAAGACGGGGTTATTGAAATTACTACAAAAAAAGATAAAAAATAATTTTCTTTTCATTTAAATTTGAATTTAAAGGCAGGCTAATTCCCTGTCTTTTTCTTTTGCCTGATTTTCAATATCTTTGAAGTAAACCGCTTTGAGGCAAATTCAGGAAGAAGTGAATATATGAATACAGAGGCAAGCCTCAACGCATTTAAATCTCGATTATCGAGTAAACCAACCAAAAATGAAAAAGAAATTTTTTAAAGCACTTTCTAAACTTAACAAGAAGGTTCTGCCCAGCTACACTAAAAAAGAACTGGATCTAAGAAAAGCCAGTAAAGTGCAAATGGCCATTATTGGTTGGAAATCCTGGGTTACCAGGAATTCTTTAGACTAAAAAAAGCCCTTAAGTCAATTCTTAAGAGCTTCCTGTATATATTCAAGTTTCCCCTACTTACTCATTTTTTTAGCTTTTTCTTCCAGTTTTTTTACATCAGTAGGATACGGATTTTCCTTTAATGTTTTTGCTAAATGCACCAGGTTGTGAGCCATAAGTAACATCATATTATTAGTGAATTCGTGTTTATTCCCTTCGGCTTCAATATAACTTGGCCCGGGCCCGGCTTCACCCACATAATAGCAAAATCCGTTTACGGGAACAGTAAATCCGTGTTCAGAGAGGTCAAAAACCATACTGGAAATTGCTTTTTTAGCACCGTCTTCATTCCCATCTACCATAACTCCGGCTACCTTATTATAAGTTGGAAATTGCCCGTTTTCTTCACTTCCCTCTTCCATTATTCCATCAAAACGTTCGGCAACCATTTTAGCAACGGCTCCACGATCTCCACGCCAAATTGGTGTCGCAAGAATTAAAATATCGGCAGCTTTTACCTTCTTTAAAATCTTAGGCCATTCATCTCCATTTTCTTCATCTGAGGTAACTCCAAATTTTACATCATGGTCTACTACGCGAACAATTTCGGTAGAAACATCAAGATCTTTAAAAACCTTTTCAGCTTCTTCAATAAAGGCTTCGGTATTAGATGTTTTGGGAGATTTTTTAAGTGTACAATTCAAAAATAAAGCTTTCAGTTTCATAATTTAGATTTTATGGTTTACTATGCAACTTATTAAAAAGGGAGACTTAAAGCAGTTAAGGCTTGGTTAAACCTACCTTAGTGTTTTGTTAGAAGCCTTATATTTATGATAAAGTATTAATTATGATGAAAAAATACCTTTTACTTAGTATTCTTTGTTTTTCGGTAATTAGCCTTAATTCTCAATCCTGGAAAACTCTTCCTGCAAATGGAGAAGCACAGGAACGCCACGAGAATGCCTTTGTACAGGCAGGAAAGCGGTTTATTTTAATTGGAGGTCGCGGTAATAAACCAATTGATATCTACGAAACCGAAAATCAAAAATGGAAAAAAGGAGCACAACCTCCCCTGGAAATTCACCATACACAGGCCGTGAGCCTGGACGGACTTGTATATATTTTAGGCGCATTTACCGGTGGCTGGCCAGATGAAGATCCTATTCCTAATATTTATATTTACGACCCCTTAGAAAATTTATGGGTAAAAGGACCCGAAATTCCTGAAGACCGTAGACGTGGTGCTGCCGGCGTTGCAATAAAAGATAAAAAAATATACCTGATAAACGGAATTACCAATGGGCATACTTCCGGTTGGGTAAATTGGTTTGACGAATATGATGTTTATAAAAATAAATGGAAAATACTTCCAAATTCGCCTAATGAACGGGATCACTTCCAAGCAATAATCACCGGGGATATACTCTTTGTTGCCGGCGGAAGGAAATCTGGAAGTGTTGAAGGAAACGGATTTGCCGGTACAGTGAAAGCCACAGATATCTACGATTTTAATGCGGGAAAATGGAAAAGCATTTCTGAAATTCCTACGCCAAGAGGCGGCACGGCAGTTGGAATTTTAGATAATAAGCCTGTAATTTTGGGAGGTGAAAGTGATGCCCAGGAAAAAGCGCACAATGAAGCTGAAATCTTTAATTTTGCTGAAGGAAAATGGGATAGTCTGCCTCCATTAAAACAAGGCCGGCACGGCACCCAGGCAATTACCATTAATAAGCAAATTATTATTGGTGCCGGAAGCGGAAATCGAGGTGGCGGCCCAGAGTTAAATTCGTTTGAAGTTTTTGCCAAAGACAATTCCCTTAATTTTAGTACCGATGCTATTCTGGCAGGGGAATTAAAAGCATCACAGGACAATCTTGATTTTTCAAAACAAGAAATAAAAAGTCTTAGAATTTCTCATAAAGGAGGTAACCAGGCTATTATAATTACCGAAATAAACATTAGCGATAATTTTAGTATTGTTAATAACAAAAGTCTTCCATTCATTTTAGCCCCACGTTCAGAATTTGAATTAAAAATAAAAGGAAATCAAAAGCCCGGAGAACTGTTTATTAAAAGAACGGGTAAAAAAGAAGGTCTTAAAGTAACCTTGAATAAGAAAAACGAGAAGTAACCCCTTAACCTCATTATAAAATGGAATAAATTTGCATCCCAATTAATATAATACCGGGAAACCTAATCTAAAATAAAGCAAGAACAAGCGTTAAAATTTGATTAAACCCTAATGAAAAATTCTTTTGAAAATTATTTTTGCATATTATGGAAAATCACTTTTTAAACTGCATAGTATTACTTAATGAGCAAAACTAAACCAGGTACTCCGGTAAAAAGACTTTGGAATTTACTAAAATTAGATAAACGCGATGTAAGTCATATTTTATTTTATGCGCTTTTCGCGGGTTTATTAAATTTGGCAGTTCCCCTGGGTATACAGGCTATTGTGAATTTAATTCAGGGAGGAAAAGTTAGTACCAGCTGGGTGATTTTAGTGATTTTAGTTACGCTCGCAGTAGGTTTGGTTGGTGTTTTTGAGTTACTGCAACTTAGACTGGCAGAAAATATTCAACAAAAAATATTTACACGTTCCAGTTTTGAATTTTCCTACCGTTTTCCCAAAATTAAAAGTGAAGCTTTACAAAATATCTATCCGCCAGAACTGGCAAACCGGTTTTTTGATACCCTAAAAGTTCAAAAAGGAGTAAGCAAAATTTTATTAGATCTCCCGGCGGCCACAGTCCAGGTTGTTTTTGGAGTTATACTACTCTCCCTTTATCACCCATTTTTTATTTTATATGGACTATTACTGGTATTATTAATTTATATAGTCTTTAAATTTACCGCTGCCAAAGGTTTAAAAACCAGCTTAGACGAGTCTAAAAACAAATACCAGGTAGCTCACTGGATTCAGGAAGTTGCCCGAAACTTAAACAGTTTTAAAATTTCTGGCCGAAGCAAGTTGGCGCTGGATAAAAACGATAAGCTTACCGAAAAATACCTGAGGGAACGGGAAGAGCATTTTGGCGTTCTTAAAATTCAGTACATTAAACTTATTATTTTTAAAGTTTTGGTAGCCGGTGGTCTCCTGGCTATTGGAGGAATGTTGGTCCTAAACCAGCAAATGAATATTGGTCAATTTGTAGCCGCCGAGATCATTATTCTCTTAATAATCTCTTCCGTAGAGAAAATGATACGAGGCCTTGAGGATATTTATGACACCCTTACCTCGCTGGAGAAACTGGGACAGGTAGTAGATAAACCCTTAGAACCTTCAGAAAATCAAAATTCTGTAAACGCTCTTAATGGTATTAAACTGGAATTTAAAGATGTGGCATTTGAGCCGGAAGGTTATTCGGTTTTAAAGGGAATTAATTTTGTAGTGAACCCCGGAAAATCGCTTGTAATTACCGGGCCGGCAGGAAATGGAAGAACCAGTCTTTTAAAACTCATTTCGGGCATTTTTAGCCCTACAAAAGGTAAAATTTATGTAAACGATCTCGCCCGGCACACCCTTGTTTTAAATGAATACCGGCAATATCTAGGGACTTTATTACCCGATGAAATTCCGTTTGAAGGTAGTCTTTGGGAGAATATAACTTTTGGAGATGAATCTATTTCAGACCAGGATATAGATTGGGCTTTAGAACATTCTGGCTTAAAAGATTTTGTAAAAGAGCAAAACAACGGTATTTATACTCAAATTCATCCTGAGGGTAGATATTTATCTTCCCTTATTTCACAAAGAATTATCCTGGCCAGGGCTATTGTAAATAAGCCTGCAATACTTATTTTAAAAGAACCTTTTACGAAATTTGAACCTCAGGAAAAGAAAAGGATATTAAAGTTTTTAACCGATCCGCAGCAAAAATGGAGCTTAATTGTAGCCAGTAATGATGATTTATGGAAAGAAATTTGTGATGAGCGCCTGGAATTAGAGGACGGTAAAATCGTTAAATCCCTGTAGATATGCTGAATATTTCTGAAGAAAAATTAAACGAGCGTATAGATATTTCTGACTCTAGATCGGGGAAATTCGTTTTTAATAGAAAACACTACACTATATTTAATAAGGTGCTAATTGGCCTTTTTTTATTATTTGTAATTATTCTCTTTTTACCCTGGACACAAAATATAAGATCTAGCGGAAATGTTACCACGTTAAGCCCAGAACACCGCCCGCAAACCATACAATCTCCTATTCCGGGGAAAATTGAGCAATGGTATATTAACGAAGGGGATTTTGTAAATAGAGGAGATACTATTTTAAGAATTTCAGAGGTGAGTAGTGATTATTTTGATCCTTTATTAATCAATAGAACTTCCAGTCAAATAGACGCCAAAAGCCAATCGGCGGACTCCTATGACGAGAAGATAGAAGCACTTAGGCAACAATTAGAAGCGCAGCAACAGGAACGGGAGTTAAAGCGAAGTATGGCTACTAATAAACTGGCGCAGGCTGGCCTAAAGGTTCGTAGCGACAGTATTAAATTGGAAGCAGCAAAAACCGAGGTAGAAATTGCCAAAACGCAATTTGAACGTATGCAAACCCTGCAGGAAGAAGGTTTAAAATCTTTAACCGATTTGGAAGCGAGGCGTTTAAGATTGCAGGAAGCCCAGGCCCAGCTAATTGCACAGGAAAATCAACTTTTAGCCAGCCGTAATGAAGTAATAAATGCTGAAATTGAAATAAACCGAATTTCTGCTGAATACGCTGATAAAATTTCTAAAACCAGGCAGGAAATTTTTACTACTCAAAGCAACCAATTTGGTACTCGCGCTGAAGTTGATAAACTTCAGATTCAGCTTTCAAATTACCAACAGCGTAGCAATTTATATTATATTCTTGCACCCCAGGATGGTTACGTAAATAAAGCCATACGCGCCGGTTTAGGTGAAACTTTTTCACAAGGAGAGCAATTAGTAGGTATAATGCCTTCCAACTATCAAATGGCGGTAGAAACTTATGTTAGGCCATTAGATTTACCACTAATGCATGTGGGAGAAGAGGTTCGTATTCAGTTTGATGGTTGGCCCTCAATAATTTTTAGCGGCTGGCCCAACCTTTCTTATGGTACTTATGGCGCCGAAGTGGTTGCGGTAGAAAATTATATTTCAAAAAATGGTAAATACCGTGTACTTCTTGCGCCTGATCCTGATGATAATCCCTGGCCGGAACAAATTGGGATTGGCAGTGGTGCGCAAACTATAGCCCTCTTAGAAAATGTTCCTATTTGGTATGAATTATGGCGGAACTTAAACGGTTTCCCCCCTAACTATTACGAGCCGGGAACCGGTGACAATACTGAATCTCAAGCTGCAAAAAGTAATAACAAAAAGTAGCCAAATACATGCGCTTTGTACACTATTTTACTATCCTATTCTTTATTTGTTCTTCGGCAATTGCCCAAACAGACAGCCTGAGTTATACCGAATTTTTAGATATTGTAATAAGTGAACATCCTGTAGTTAGCCAGGCAGGATTGGTAAGGAATATAGGTGATGCCGAAGTACAGGCAGCAAGAGGCGCCTTTGACCCACGCTTTGAGGTAGATTATAAAGAAAAGGAATATAAAGGTACCGAATATTACGACCTTCTTGATGCCCAATTACAGGTGCCTATGTGGTACGGATTAAAATTAAAAGGCGGATTTCAACAAAGTCAGGGCGCTTATGTAAATCCGCAGAACAAAGTGCCAGAAGCCGGTTTATTTCAGGCAGGCGTAGTTTTATCGGTGGGAGAAGGACTTTGGATCAATTCTAGAATGGCGGGGTTACGCAAAGCCCAGGCCTATCGGGAACAAAGCCGGGCCGAGCAGCAATTAATGATAAATGATATTCTTCTGGATGCTTCGTTTGTATATTTTGAATGGTTAAGAGCACATCAGAAATTACAGATTTTTGAAGATTTTCTGGAAAATGCAAATGAACGCTATCGCGGAATTAGGCGCGGCGCTCAAATGGGTGAAGTTGCAGGGATAGACACCGTAGAAGCAAGCCTAAATATTCAAAAACGAAGACTCCAGGCTAACCAGGCCATTGTAGAACTCAGAAAAAAACGGCTGGAACTTTCTACCTATTTATGGGACCAGGATCAACCGCTTATTTTACAGGAACAGGTAAGACCCGTAACTACCGAAGAAGTTTTCCGTACTTTAATTTCTAAAATTACTGAAGCAAATTTAGATACCCACCCGCAATTAGAATTTTACAAGAGAAAAATTGAAGCGCTCCAAATAGAAAAACGCTATCGCATCAATCAGTTATTACCCAAAATAGATTTGGAGTATAATTTCCTTTCAGAAGAACCCGAAAACTTTGAAACTTTTAATGCCAGTGCTTACAAAGCGGGGGTGAAATTTTCTATGCCATTATTTTTAAGAAGGGAACGCGGCGATCTCAAGATAGCCGAATTTGAGCTGCAGGATGCCAAATTAGAGCTAAATCTTAAAGACAACCAGTTACAAGCCAAAATTAATGCCCTGGAACAACAACTCCAGGCCTTTTTAGAGCAAATTGAAATGACAGAACAAATGGTGGTAGACTCTAATGCATTACTTCAGGCAGAAGTGCGTAAATTCAATTTTGGAGAAAGTTCAATTTTTTTAATAAATACCCGCGAAACCCGGTTTATAGAAGCCAGGCTGGAGCAATTAGATCTTCAGGTTAAATATTTAAAAACCCAGGCAGAGTACCTGCAGGCCCTGGGGAGAAATCCTGTGCAATAAATTTCACTGCACACGTAATTACTCGTTTAGGTTTATTCTATCCAAACATATTATTTGTAACTTTAAAATTAGATAATCAAAAAATTAAAATTATGAGCAGTAAAATTTTTAAATCCGTTGCTTTTTTAGGCATTTTTCTTTTTATGGTTTCTTGTGGAGAGAGTACTGATACCGTAGAATCTGGAACTTACCAAGGAACAATAGAAGAGGTTGAACCTTCTAAAGATGAGATTTACGTAAAAACAAACGATAACAAGACTTTAGAGTTGTATTTCAAGGAAACTACCGAGTTAACCCGAAATGGAAGCACTGTAGATTTTTCAGAATTGAAAGAAGGTCAAAAGGTTGAAGTTGAAGTAGAAAAAGTAGGAAAACGTTTAGATCCTATTTCTGTGAAAATTATGGAATAAAATGAATCAGTTACCTGATTTTTGGCGGACAGAGGTTTTTCATCCTCTGTCCGTTCATTTTCCTATCGCCATTTTATTAGTTGCTTTTTTGTTTAAGTTAATAGCACTGGGCTCGGCAAAAGAAGTCTGGAAACAAGGAGGAACTATACTACTTTTATTAGGTACAATAGGAGTTTGGATTGCAATTTATACCGGTAATCTTGCCGATGGTATTGTCTCACGAAAAATTTGTGATCCCACAGTTCTTAAACAACATCAAAACCTGGCGTATTTGACCGCCTGGCTTTTTACGGCTTCCCTCCTTCTTGATCTATTAAAATTTTCAAGAATTCGATTACTTACCCAAAAGAAGAATTTATTATCCATTCTTTGTATCGTTACATTATCAATAGGCTCCGGTTATCTTATGTATGTTGGGCATTTAGGCGCCACCTTAGTTTACCAACAGGGAGCAGGCGTTTATCAGCCATCAGGCGATTGCGCTGAATTTAATTAACAGACTTTATTTTAAAATAATTTCAGATTAACCAAAACTCCCTCAAATTAAAAAAAGCTTAAGTGCTGCTGATAAAAAGGAGAAGCTGAAAAAAACAACAATCAATTTCCCCATGTATTATTCCGGGATGTTCTAATTAATGAGCAACGAATCATTAAAGCATTAACTAAATAAAAAAGCACCGCTCTGGCGGTGCTTTTCAGTATAAAATTTAAGCTATTTTTTAGTGTACAATAATCGCATCTGCAGTTCCATCTGGATCTCCATTTACAGTTCCATCAGTAGAGGCACTTCCTAATAATAGAACTCCGGCTGCATGTGGTGAAGCCATAGAAGTACCGCTTATTGAATTATAACCACCGTCTTTCCAGGTTGAATTAACCGCAACTCCCGGAGCAGCGTAATCTACCGGCGGATTTCCGTAGTTAGAGAAAGAAGCCCAGTTATCGTTAGAATCCATTGCAGAGATCGTTACGATATTTGCTCCGTTTACTCTGGCAGGAGAACTGGTATTCGCATCAGAACTTTCATTTCCGGCTGCAAGAGCGAAAATAATTCCGTTTTGTGAAGCTGAAAGTACTGCGCTATCTAAAGCATCTGAAGTTGGCCCGCCAAGACTCATATTGGCAACATCGCCAGCACTTCCGTAAGCAGCAACGTGATCTACACCAGCTATTACGCCAGAGTAAGAACCACTACCACGACTATCCAAAACTTTTACAGGAATAACTGAAGCTCCCGGTGCTACCCCAACAACTCCAAAATCATTATTTAAAGCTGCGATAGTTCCGGCAACGTGTGTTCCATGACCATTGCCATCATCGGTAGATTTTCCATCTCTTCCAGAGGTAAATGCATTAAATCCTCTTGAAGCATCTACATTAAGATCTGGATGATCTGTGTCTATTCCGCTATCAATTACCCACGCAACATTAGAACCAGTGTAAGAAGCTACACCATTAACCCGGGTAATTCCGTAAGGTACATCCTGGGAAGAGTCTCCTCCCCCATCGTCTCCATCTCCCGGATCTTCATCACAGGGCCCGCCGTTTGGCGTTCCACAAGGAGGGGCAAATTGCACAATTCTATCTTCCTCGATAAAAGCAATTTCTTTTTTACCTCTTAAAGCTTCCACCTGCTCCAGGTTAAGTTTAAGCGCTGCACCATTAATTGTTTTACTGTAAACAGCTAAAAGTTCGGTGTCAGGAATATTAGCTTCAGATAATACCCTTTTGGTAGTATTAGCCACTTCTTCCTGTGCCTTGGTATAACTTTCCGGATATTTTGAAGAAGCATTTCCGGTAATATCTTCATTAAAAACCACGATATACTGGCCTTCGATAATATCGGCTGAAGAAGGAGCTACCAATTCTTCATCCATAGGTTGTTCTCGTGCTTGGTCCTGAGAACATGAAACAAAAAAAGCGGCAGCTATTGCAGTTACCGCGAACGATTTAAAGTTTTTTAAATCCATAAAAATAAAATGTTTGATTAATAAAAGGTTAATAGATTCGTCTAATCTATCACTTTATCGACAATTTCCAAACTTTTATCCTAATAATTTGATAATATGATTATTTCAATTTTATAGAATTTTCAGTCTTGTCCTATTTATTTCCAGGGATTCTTAAGGATAAAATTATTTTTTAATGTAAGTATTTTCTTACTATGAATTAAAATTTCAACAGGTTTCCAAAAACCTGATTTTCCTCATAGGACCCTAAAAAATATTTCCGTATACCCACCTGCCAACCAGACCTGTATGTAACAAAAGTTACTTCCCACAGGTAATCCACCCATTAATTTTGTCATCTAATTAGAAATAAAATTGTTTGAGGATTGACCTCAACAACATAAAAATTGAATAATGAACAACCTACAAGACTACTTAAGAGAAATCCTGATAGAATTTCCAAAAATTTTGGCTTCTATGGTGCATCCCACAGCACCAGCTGAAGCTATTGCAATAAGCATTCACAGCATCAATTTTAAAAATAATCAATTATGAAAACCATCTTAGTATTAGGAGCCGGACAAGGCGGAATTGTCACTGCAAGAGAACTGAGCAGACACAGCGGGAATGAAGAAGACATCAATCTTGTAAAGATCCTGGTTTTCGAGAAAGAGGAAACCAACGTGTATTCGCCATCTCTCCCATGGGTGATGGTTGGAAAAAGCAAACAGCAGGAGATCATAGAACGTACAGATAAGCTGCAGGCTTCAGGCCTGGAAGTTATTAGAGGGGAAATAGAAAACATAGATCCAGAAAATATTGCTCTAACCGTAAACGGGAAGCAGTATAAAGGAGATCATATGGTAGTTTCCCTGGGCGTGGAGCAGGCAGATATTTATAACCTTGATCAATTTGGCTTTAATTTCTTTACCCTAAAAGGAGCTCAGGATTTTTATGCTGAATTAAAAAAGTTTGATGGAGGTGAAATTGCTATTCTGGTTTCTTCCCTTCCGTTTAAGAGTCCGGCAGCACCTTATGAAGCTGCGATGCTTATAGAAGATTTTGTAAGAAAGAACAACCTTCCTAAATCCACTAATATTTCTCTGTATACGCCTGAAGCCGGCCCAATGGAATTCGCCGGCGCTGAAGCTTCGCGGGAACTAAAAGAACTGTTGGAAAAGAAAGGGATCAAATATTTTCCAAACCACAACCTGAAAGCTGTTTCAGGAAATGCACTGGAATTCAGCAATGGAGAAACCTATGCTTATGATCTCCTGGCTTATACTCCACTGCACCAATTACCCGAAGTGATCAAAAAGAGCGATTTGGCAGGAAATTCCGGGTGGGTAGATGTGGATAACAAAACCTTGCAAACCAAATTCGAAAATGTCTATGCCATTGGGGACATCACCCACGTAAAAGCTGAAAACGGATCTGTACTTCCAAAGATTGGAGTATTTGCAAGACAGCAGGCAGCGGTTGTAGCTCACAATATTGGCAGAATACTTTCAAATCAAAAACCAGATCAAACTTTCGTTCCCGAAGGAAAATACTTTATCGAAGCGGGTGAAGGAAAGGCCAGTGAGACGGGCGGAAGATTTTCGGCTACCGGAAAGAATGAGGTCAAAATGAAAACTCCCGCCCAGTGGGGACATTTCTCCAAATGGTGGGATGAAAAATTTTGGTTCTTCAAAAACTTTTAATCAGAGATAATAGACAAACGATGAACATCAAATATATATTTACAATGTTGGCTTTACTGCCGGGGCTGTGGTTACAGGCACAGGAAACGAAGCCCATATCCTTAAGTGAAGCCATACAGCTGGTAAAGGAAAACAACAGGGAGATCAAGATCTCACAGCAGGAGTTCCTCGAATCCAGGGGAGATTACCGGCAAACGAATTCCATCTTTTTACCCAATGTTGCAGTCTCACATACGGGAATGACCACTACCAACCCTTTGATGGCTTTTGGATCAAAACTGAACCAGGAAATTGTTACGCAGAGTGACTTCAATCCCGATTTTTTAAACAACCCTAAAAGGATCGACAATTTTGCTACCAAAATTGAAGTGGAACAGCCACTTATTAATGTAGACGGGATCTACCAGCGAAAAGCGGCAAAAAAGAAGATGGATGCCACTGCTTTACAAACAGATCGCACCATAGACCATATGGTGCTGGAGGTAGAGAAAGCTTATATGCAACTGCAACTCGCGCACCAGGCAGTAACTGTTTTGGAAAGCGCTCAAAAGGCAGCGCTCGCCAACCAGAAACTGGCAAATGACAGCTATAAACAGGGATATCTGCAAAGATCAGATGTGCTTTCAGTAGAAATTCGGGTTTCTGAAGTCAATAATCAGCTGCAGTATGCAAAAAGCAACGTGATCAATGCATCAGACTATCTGGCGTATCTTTTAAACGAACCATTGAATACGATTTTTGAGCCTACAGATCCTTTGGAGATTTCGATTCCTGTTCAGGGAAATATGGAGGCTGTTTCTAAGGACAGAGCAGATATTCGGGCTATGGAGTTGGCTACTGAGGCTTATGGCGAAATGCTGCAGGCAGATAAAATGTCCTTTCTGCCCCGTCTGAATGCCTTTGGAAGCTATGAACTTTATGATGATGAAATATTTTCTGGCGATGCCAGCGGATATCTCGCAGGAATTCAGTTGAAATGGGACTTGTTTGAAGGCTACAAGCGCTTCGGAAAGCTTCAGAAAAGCCAGGCGACTTATGAGAAAGCCAGGCTGGAATATGATTCCTATGTTTCCAAAAGCGAGATGGAACGAAACAGGGCAGGCCGGGCACTAAAAGATGCCGAAAATAAGCTGAACCTAACCCGACTTGCACTGAAACAAGCCGAAGAATCATTGCGCATACGCTCCAACAGGTTTGAGCAGGGGCTTGAAAAAACCAGCGACCTGCTTACTGCCGAAGCACAATTTTCCCAGAAACAACTGGAATACGCGCAAACAATCTTCGAATACAATTACGCACAGGCACAACTCGATTTTTTAATTAAATAACAGTTTTTTTTATGAAAACCAAATTATATATCCTGAGTCTTTTGGGAGCAACGACCCTACTCTTTAGTTGCGGAGACTCTTCAGAAAAAAATATTACAGAAAATACTCCGGCAGTGGAAGTTACCGTAGAAACTCCTTCAAGATCTGACCAGTCCTTCCTCACTTTTAGCGGAAAAATAGAGGCCGTTGAAAATGCCACTTTAAGCACCCGGAATATGGGCTATGTTACCCGCGTAAATGCAAAGGTGGGCGATAAGGTAAAAAAAGGTCAGCTGCTTATCGAGATCAATAATGCCGACCTGCAGGCAAAGCGGGCGCAGGTAAATGCAGGGATAACTGAAGCCACAGCGGCTTTTAAGAATGCAGAGAAAGATTATGAGCGCTACAGTTCATTGTTTGAGGATAACAGCGCTTCCCAAAAGGAGATGGATGATATCACCGCCAGGTATGAAATGGCGAAAGCCCGGCTTGAAGGTGCCACACAGCAAAAGAATGAGATCAACGCGCAATTCGCATATTCCAATATTGTAGCCCCTTTTAGTGGGGTAGTTACAGCAAAAAATGTGGAAGTTGGCGATATGGCCAATCCGGGGATGCCGTTGCTCAACCTTGAAGTTCCCGGAAAATTTGAAGTAAGGGCAAGTGTTCCGGAATCTGAAATAGCTTCAGTTAAACAGGGAACAGAAGTGGATGTATTGGTGAAATCTTCAGGAGAAACCCTGAAGGGAATGGTTTCAGAAATAAGCACTTCCGCAAGAAATTCAGGCGGGCAGTATGTGGTAAAAGTTGCATTAGACGAGACCGATGCTTCGATCTATTCGGGGATGTATGCCAGCGTGCAGTTTCCTACCATCGCAGGGGAAAACCGGGAAGTTGTTCTCATTCCGTCCTCAGCACTTGTAACACGGGGGGACCTACACGGAATTTACACTCCAAGCCAGCAAAATACAGCCATTTTAAGATGGGTGCGACTGGGAAGAACGGTTGGTGATGAGGTGGAGATACTTTCAGGCTTAAATGCAGGGGAGTCTTATATCTCTTCCGCCGAAGGAAAATTATATAACGGGGCCAGGCTCGAAATCAGGTAAGCCTTCAGCAATAAAACTACTACGAAATGAAAGAAGGATTAGCAGGCAAAATTGCCAAAGGCTTTATGGATTCAAAACTTACGGTGCTTCTGATGATCGTGTTTATGGTCATTGGAGTCTACAGTTCGTTTTTGATCCCCAGGGAAGAAGAACCCCAGATTGACGTACCAATGGCCGACATCTTTGTTGGTTATCCCGGTGCGAGCCCTACAGAACTTGAATCGCGGGTGATACAACCGCTTGAGAAAATGGTTTCCAATATTCCGGGGGTAGAATATATCTACTCCACTTCAATGAAGGAACAGGGAATGGTGACTGTGCAGTTCCTGGTGGGTGAGGATATTGAACGCTCCTATGTGAAGCTTTATAATGAGCTTATGAAGCATATGGACCAGATGCCGCAGGGCGCGACGATGCCGCTGGTGAAGACCCGTGCCATTGATGATGTTCCTGTGCTGGGTCTTACGCTGTGGAGTGAAACTTATGATGATTACCAGCTTAGGCAAATTGCCAATGAACTTACGCACGAGATCGAAAAGGTACCCGATGTTTCCATTACCAACAAGATTGGTGGCCGTAGCAGGCAGGTGCGCGTGGTGCTTGATAAGGAAAAAATGGCTGCCAGCGGAGTGGATTTCCTGGGCGTTTCTGAAATGATCCAAGCCAGCAATCAGCAGCTTTCTTCCGGAAGTTTTAATCAGAATAATACTGAATTTCTTGTAAATACCGGAAGTTTCCTGGAATCTGCTGAAGATGTGGAGAACCTTATTATTGGATCTCAGCAGCAACAGCCCGTATATCTGTACCAAATTGCTGAAGTAATTGAAGGACCTGAATTACCAAAGGAATATGTCTCTTTCGGCTATGGAAAAGGCTCTGCAGTTGGAAGTAATTTCTCTTCGGAATATCCCGCGGTGACCATTTCGGTGGCCAAGATCAAAGGTGCAGATGCTATGAAAATAGCCGATGTGATCATTGATAAGGTAGATCACCTGAAGACAAATCTTATTCCGGATGATGTGTACGTAGAAGTTACCCGAAACTATGGGGAAACAGCTTCTCACAAAGTTTCAGAATTACTTCTGCATTTGATCGGAGCCATTATAGCGGTTACCCTGGTGGTGATGCTGGCAATGGGCTGGCGAGGTGGATTGGTAGTTTTCCTTTCTGTTCCTGTGACCTTTGCACTAACGTTGCTGAGTTACTATTTACTGGATTACACGCTTAACCGAATTACCCTTTTTGCACTGGTATTCGTAACCGGGATCGTAGTGGATGACTCCATCATCATAGCCGAAAATATGCACCGGCATTTCAAAATGAAACGGCTGCCGTTCAAGCAGGCGGCGCTTTATGCCATTAACGAAGTGGGGAACCCGACTATCCTGGCCACTTTCACGGTGATTGCTTCGGTATTGCCAATGGCTTTTGTAAGTGGATTGATGGGACCTTATATGAGCCCAATGCCTATTGGAGCTTCCATTGCAATGATCCTGTCATTGTTTGTGGCGCTAACTATTACACCATACCTGGGGCTCATCTTTTTAAGAGAGAAAAGCAAAGGCAAAGACAGTGTTGAGGAAGAATCTACAGGACAAATCGAGGATACTAGAATCTATAAGATCTATAATAAACTGGAAAGGCCGCTTATTGACAACAAAAAGACCCGCTGGATCTTCCTGGGTACCACTATGCTGTTGTTGTTGGGCTCTGTTGCCTTGTTCTTTACCAAATCGGTCGCTGTGAAAATGCTTCCGTTTGACAACAAGAATGAATTCCAGGTGGTGATAGATATGCCCGAAGGCACAACTTTAGAGCGAACTGCGACTGTTTCCAGGGAAATTGGGCAGTACCTGTCTCAAAGACCGGAAGTGGTGAATTATCAGAGTTATGTGGGAACTTCGGCTCCAATAACCTTTAACGGACTCGTAAGACATTATGATCTGCGAGGTGCCAGCAACACTGCCGATATCCAGGTAAACCTTAAAGACAAGAGCGAAAGAAGTGAACAAAGTCACGACATTGCAAAATTACTAAGGCCGGAAATTCAGAAGATCGCGGCAAAATTTGATGCCAATGTGAAGATCGTGGAAGTACCACCGGGACCTCCGGTAATGTCTACAATCGTTGCCGAAGTCTATGGCCCCGACTACGACAAGCAGATGGAGATCGCTGATGAGATACAGGATATCCTGAGGCAAACGCCCGATGTGGTGGATGTGGATTGGATGGTAGAGGCAGACCAGGCCGAATATCATTTTGAGATCGACAAGGAAAAAGCAATGCGCTATGGAATTGCTCCGCAGCAAATTGTACATACAATGAATTCTGCGCTGGGAGAAAGAGCAGTTGCACATTTATATGATGAAGATGCAACCCAAAGAGTGGAGATCATCCTGGCACTGGCAGAACAGGAGAAATCTACCCCTGTAGATATTTCCCAGATCAAGATGGTATCACAATCCGGGCAAATGGTGAGTGTTGCCGATCTTGTTCAGATCCAGGAAAAGGTTAGGGAAAAAAGCATTTTCAGAAAAAATCAGAAGCGCGTGGTGTATGTGCTGGCAGATATGGCCGGAGAGCTTGAAAGTCCTGTTTATGCCATCTTAGGAATGGAGGAGAAATTAAAAAAGATCGAACTTCCTGCCGGTTATGAGCTAGACGAGCTTTACATACAACAACCCGAAATGGAAGATGATTATACCGTAAAATGGGATGGAGAATGGCAAATTACCCTTGAGGTCTTTAGAGATCTCGGGATTGCCTTCCTGGGAGTGATTTTCATAATCTATATCCTCATCGTTGGCTGGTTTCAAAACTACCGTGCACCAATCGTGATGATGGTAGCAATCCCGCTTTCCCTTATTGGAATCGTGCTTGGGCATTGGATTATGGGTGCTTTCTTTACCGCTACTTCTTTTATTGGGATGATCGCGCTTGCGGGAATTATGGTTAGGAACTCTGTGTTGCTCATCGACTTCGTGAACCTGCGACTGGAAGACGGAATTCCGTTGAAACAAGCAGTGATAGAAGCCGGTGCTGTGCGAACTACTCCTATTCTTCTAACTGCAGGAACTGTTGTAATAGGCGCATTTGTGATACTATTTGACCCAATTTTCCAGGGGCTGGCAATCTCATTAATGGGAGGAACTATTGTCTCGACTATCCTTACGCTGCTGGTAGTGCCGTTGGTGTATTATATGATAGAGCGGAAAAAGTATGAAGCACGGGAGGAAAAAGAAATTGTTGTAAAAGAAAAAAAACCTGAGGAAGTGATGTAAGACAGTTTGGAGTTGTGGGTTGTCTGTGATCAGCGTTGGAAAAGCAATTACTGATAACTCACAACCTGTAACTGAGAACCGAATTACCTTAAAATTTGAACATTAGACCTTAAACCTTAGAAAAATGAAACTACTAATTGTAACAAGTGTTGCGGAATTTCAAAAAAAGATCCTCAGCATTTTTAAAAAGGCAAATATTGAAGCCTTTAGTCGCACAGAAATAGACGGCTATAAAAACACCAACTCGGTCATTGCTACCGTGAGCTGGTTTCCGGGAGAAAAAGGCGGGAACGAATCGCTTATGTTCTTCTCTTTTACCGAAAATGAAAAGATCGAACTGCTGTTTGATTTGGTTTCAGAATTTAATGAGAACCTGGAAACCAATAATCCCATCAGAGCTGCCGTGGTGAACATTGAAAATTATATCTAACCTAAAAACTTTTTAAAATGAAAAATCGAGTTGTACGTGGAATAGCAGGAACCTTTGTACTTGTTAGCCTTCTATTAGCCGTTTATGTAAATATTAACTGGTTGTGGTTTACCGCTTTTGTAGGGGCAAACCTGCTTCAATCTTCCCTTACCCACTGGTGTCTTATGGATAAAATCCTGGAAAGATTGAGAGTGACAGATGAAATGAAACCCGGCCAGAAGTGCTAAATAATCGAGCATATTCCTGGAATTCAGCTTAAAAATAGTTTTAAACTGGATCTAGATTATTTTCTAAAAATACGCTTGAGGAGAAAAAATTCTTAGGAAATTCACA
>Ga0207891_1000566_pt1 | contig 23564 bp, 24 predicted proteins | sample LinPmetageLP50_FD_184061 | JGI IMG/M metagenome (GOLD analysis project Ga0207891, IMG submission 184061) | Marine viral communities from the Pacific Ocean - LP-50 (SPAdes) | ecosystem: Environmental > Aquatic > Marine > Oceanic | place: Pacific Ocean | collected 2011-08-27 | reverse complement strand
TGGTATTGGTCTGGCCATTGTAGCGCGGATTTTAGAAAAGCATAACGGAAAAATTTGGGTAGAAAGTGAACCAGAAAAGGGCAGTACGTTTTTCTTCCACCTTTAATTAGAACTTACAATAACAAGTTTAGTATTTTTGTAAAAATTTAGAAGTAATGATCAAAACCCCGTTGCGCATAATTCTGGTGGAAGATGAGGAAACTGATGCAGTTTTAATAAAAAGACAAATTGCTAAAATTGTAGAGAAGCCCCAGATAAAAGTGGTTAAAGATTTACCAGGTTTTGAAGGAATTTTTACCAGTTTTCTACCCGATGTAATAATTTCAGACTATAACCTTCCTACCAGCACAGGACTTGATATTATGCAGTTGGCAAAATCTATAGACGAGACCATTCCATTAATTTTCGTCACCGGCGCACTAGACGATGATGAATTGGCGGCCGATACTATTTTATCCGGCGCTTCAGGTTTTATTCTAAAAAAGCATATGAATAAGCTGCACGAAAAATTAGAACCTCTATTAAAACAGGCGGTGTATAATATGGTGCAACACGAAGAATTAAGGGAAAGAATTAGAAAAAATAAAATAGCCGTTCACCAAATTTACAGTTATTTGGACAGTATGAAAGCCGATGATAAAGAGCAGCGGGAAAATATCGCAAAAATAAGGAAGAACCTTGATAAATTTAATGTAGACGATGCTGAATAACCTTAGAAATGCTACCCAGAAATTACACGAAGAACTGGAAAAAGAGAATCTTGCCGGGAAGATTATTTCACACGAAATAAGCCTGGAAGATTATAAGCTTTTATTACTTCAGAATTATATTGCTTATAAAATTACCGAAGCTGAAATTTCTAAATTTATTCCAGCCTGCAAATTAGATAAAAGCGATCAGCTGGCAAAAGACCTTGAGAATTTGAATGTAGATACTTCTATTTCTGAAGAATTTCAGGGTAAATTCAGCATCACATCGCGTGAAGAAGCCCTGGGCGCGGCTTACGTAGTTTTAGGTTCTGCTTTAGGCGGAATTTATATTTCTAAAGAAATTCCTAATTGCCCTAATTTAGCTCAGATATCTAAGCCATATTTTTTTAATGGCGATCGTGATGGAGTGAAATCCTGGAACAAATTTGTAAAAGAACTTAAAGCTGAAGATTTTACTGAAAATCAAATAGCGATAGCGTCTAAAAAAGCTCAGGAAACTTTTGAATTTTTCGGACTTGTTTTCAGGGAAACTTCGGTGATTCCTCAGAATAGTTAATTTTTTATCTTTTATTTTACGCTCTTGTTTCCTGCCACCTTTTTCTTTAGGTTTACTCGATAATTGGATTTAAATTTCCCTTTTTTCAATGAAATTTAAAGAAAACCATACCTCAAATTATACAAGTTTATAATTCAAGCTCTAATAGAATATGAAACAAAAATTTAAATCTTTGCTCTGCCTTTTTTTGGCCTTCAGTTTATATTTTCCAATCTACGCACAAACCGGTCGTACCCCTGTTAGAGCCGAGAATGGAATGGTTGTTACCAGTCATTATCTTGCTTCAGAAGTAGGGCGTGATATTCTGGCCAAAGGAGGTAATGCCATAGATGCCAGTGTAGCAACGGCTTTTGCACTCGCTGTTACTTTGCCTTCTGCAGGAAATCTTGGTGGAGGTGGGTTTTTGGTTTATCACGGGAGTAACGGTGATAAAACTTCTTTTAATTTTCGTGAAAAAGCACCTTTAGCGTCTACTCCCAATATGTTTTTAGGAAAAGATGGAAAGATTAAGGACAATTCTAATCACGAAGGTTTGCTTTCAGTTGGGGTGCCAGGCACAGTGGCGGGGCTTTATGATGCGCATCAAAAAATGGGAAGTTTGCCCTGGCAAGAACTTTTACAGCCTGCCATAGAACTTGCTGAAAACGGATTTGAATCTACCTATAATATGAACTGGTTTCTAAATTGGGTAAAGGATAAAAAAGATGATGCTTTATATGCCGCCACCGCTAAAGCTTTTCTTAAAAATGGAGAGGAAGTTTATAAGCCTGGAGAAACCTGGAAACAACCTGACCTTGCTAAAACTTTAAAGCGAATTCAGAAAAATGGAGCCGATGGTTTTTATAAAGGAAAAACAGCAAAATTGATCGCTGATTTTATGAAAAAACACGGCGGACTTATCACTGAAGAGGATCTTGCAAAATATAAAGCTGAAGAGCTGGAACCTGTTACCGGTACTTACCGTGGTCACGAAATAGTTGCTATGCCTCCGCCAAGTTCAGGGGGAGTAGCGCTTATAGAAATGCTGAATATTCTGGAAGGTTTCAATTTAGAAGAAACGGGACATAATTCTGCAGCTTCGCTGCATTTACTTACCGAAGCAATGCGCAGAGCATATGCCGACAGGGCTCTCTATTTAGGAGATCCTAATTTTAATCCAGAAATGCCAATAGAAAAAATAATCTCTAAGAAATATGCTGCGGAGCTGCGGGAAGGTATTGAGATTAAAAAAGCTTCTATAAGTGATTCTGCCAATTTTAATAATGCACATTTACAATATGAAAGTCCGCAAACTACCCATATTTCAGTAGTAGATAAAGAGGGAAATGCGGTGTCGTTAACCTATACCCTAGAACGCAGTTACGGCTCTAAAATCGTGGTAGAGGGCGCAGGTTTTCTTCTGAATAACGAAATGGGCGATTTTAATCCAATTCCCGGACATACAGATACTCGCGGACTAATTGGAACAGAACCTAATTTAGTTGCTCCCGAAAAACGTATGCTTTCCAGTATGACGCCTACCATTGTAGCAAAAAACGGTAAACCACTTTTGGTAATAGGTAGTCCCGGCGGAAGAACTATTATTAATACTGTGCTACAAGTAATTGTAAATACCATAGATCATAAAATGAATGTAGCTGAAGCTATTGAATCTCCTAGAATTCATCACCAATGGCTCCCCAACCGTACGCGGTTTGAAGATTGGGGGATTTCTCCCGATACAAAACGTATTTATGAAGAAATGGGACACGAAATTTATGAAGCAGGAAACCAGGGACAGGCAATGGGTATTTATATAGATTGGGAAAATAATTTAATTTATGGCGCTGCAGATTCCCGTAGCTATGATGGTAAAGCCTCCGGATTTTAATTCAATTTTATAATAACCTTAGAACTATTCGCTTTATTTTGTTTTATATTTATCTGAAAAGATTAATCAATTTTAAAAGATAAATTATGAGTCAACCAAAAGTAGCAGTGATATTTTATAGTGCCACTGGCACAAATCACCAATTAGCACAATGGGCCGGGGAAGCGGCAAAACAAGCAGGAGCCGCAGAAGTAAGGGTGAAAAAAATACAGGAAACTGCGCCACAGGAAGCGATAAACCAAAATGAATCCTGGAAGAAATATGCCGAAGAAAATAAAGACTTTCCCACCGCAGAATTAGACGATCTTGAATGGGCAGATGCTATTATTTTTAGCACCCCAACGCGTTATGGAAACTTACCTTCACAATTACAGGCATTTTTTGATACTACCGGCGGGCTTTGGTCTAGCGGAAAATTAGCCAATAAAATTGTAAGCGGAATGACGAGTGCTGCAAACCCACACGGAGGCCAGGAAGCCACTTTGCTTTCTCTTTATAAAACTGTAATGCACTGGGGATCTATAATTGTAGCTCCGGGTTATACAGATCCTTGCTTATTCGAAGCCGGAGGAAACCCTTACGGAATTAGTGTAACTGCAGATGGGAATGCTCCCGGCGACAATATTAAAAAAGCAGTAAATCACCAGGTAAAAAGAACGGTAGAAATGGCCGCAAAGTTTAAGAGCTAGAAAATAAATCTTAAAGAGGGATTATTTGAAAATGTTGAGTCGTCAAGCTGAACTTGTTTCAGCTTCTAGTTTGATAACTACTTAGATCCTGAAACAAGTTCAGGATGACAATTTTAAGTCTTCAAATAATCTCTTTTTTATAAAACAAGTTCGGTAAAAAGCCTATTTAAAGTTTTATCAAGATCACTGGTCATTCCAGGATGTGGTCGTGAAGTTTGAATTATAGAGCTGCGCACCGCGGTAAGCCATCTAAACCTGGAAGCTAAATCTAGCTGCGCAATGGGGCCGCCATTTTTACTTCCTTCGCAAATCTTTTTAAAAGAATCAAGATTATTGCAAAGTTCATCTTTATCCAGATCTTTGCCAAAAACAGCCAATCGCTTTTCATCCACTTCAAATAAAGCTTTTAAATATTTAGACTGTTTGCTAAACAAGATAATCCCCACGTTTAGAAATTCTTCGCGTTCAACCTTAGGCACCAGCCTAATTACAGCATATTCATATAAGTGCTTTTCTTGCATTTTCTGCTTCTTTTATAAAAATTTCTGAATGTGCGAGTCTAGTTGTTAAGAACTGCGTATAAACATTTTTAATTTCTTCTTCCGTTTCATCGGTATCTTCCCATTGCAGCCATTCTGAAGGCAGTAAGGATACAATTTCTTTTATTTTTTCGGGAGTAATTAATTTCCTGCAATACTCATCGGCTTCCTGCAACTTATTGGCTCTTGGAAGTAACACGTGATCTTTAATAAAGCTGAAGGGCGTTTTTGCTTTTTCCTGAACATTAGTCCACGAGTGGTGAAAATAAAATGAGGCTCCGTGATCTATAAGCCATAATTCTTTGTGCCATATTAGCATGTTGGTATTCCTATAGGTGCGATCTACATTGGTAATAAAAGCATCAAGCCAAACTATTTTTGAAGCTTCAAATTCATCAACTTCGGTCACCACGGGATCAAAATTTATGGCACCAGATAAAAAATGGAGCGCCAGGTTTAATCCCTGGCTGGCTTGTAATAGATCCTGAATTTCTTCATCGCCTTCTGTTCTTCCAAAAGCTTCATCTAAATTAGCATAAACGAGTTCTGGCACCTTAAAGCCCAACGCGCGGGCAATTTCGCTCCCTAGAAGTTCAGCGATTAAAGCTTTTACTCCGTGGCCTGCACCTTTAAATTTCAGCACATATTTAAAATCATCGTCAGCTTCGGTGAGTGCCGGCAACGAGCCACCTTCCCTTAGTGGAGTGATATAGCGGGTTACCGTAACCGTTCTTAATTCTGCTTTTTGCATAAATTGTTATAAAGCGTCAAAGTTAAGGTTTATGGCTCAATTTGAGATAATGGACAATTGGTTAATAAAGTAATATTTAAAGAGAAAATTCTGAAAGTTCTATAACTTCCCCGGCATCCATCCCTTCAAGTTTTTCGTTTCCAATCCTTACGCGCACCAATCTTAAGGTAGGAAAACCAACAGCGGCAGTCATTTTTTTCACCTGGCGGAATTTACCTTCTGTGAGTGTTATGGAAATCCAGCTGGTAGGGCCATGGCGCTCATCCCTAATTTTCTTTGCTCTTTCGGGGAAAGTGGGTCTTTCTTCCAGGATAAATGCTTTGCAGGGAAGCGTTTCATAGCTTTTACCGTTAATGCTTATTTCTACCCCGTTTTTTAGTTGTTCAATAGCTTCAGAAGTAATTTGTCCATCTACCTGAACGTAATATTCTTTTTCAATTTTGTTCCCGTTCACTTTGGCGCTTACTTTGCCACTGGTGGTAAGAAAAAGCAAACCCTCTGAATCCTGATCCAGCCGGCCAACCGACATTGTTTCCGCAGGGAAATTACCTAAATCTCCCAAAAGTTTCTTTTTCTTCCTGGGACGTTCATTAGTGATAAACTGACTTAAATAACCGTAGGGCTTATAGATTTTGAAATGGCGGTGCACGGGGATAATTTTATCGTAAAACCAGTTTTTTAATCAGGTCTTTTCCTAATTCCCGGTTTAGCATATTGATTATTTTTTCTTTACCATAACTAAGTTCTTCCCTTAAAACCGAAGAGCTTAATTGCACGAAAAGTGTTTCGTTTTGAAGTTTTATGGCTGTAGTATATTTTTCTATTGCAGGACCCATTTCACGGTACCAGACATCTTTAACGCTAACTTTATCAAGACCACCCTGAAGTTTGTTATGGTCTACAAATTCTTTTAAAACTTCGCTTAAACTTTGATTTTCACTATTTCTCTTCTTCATTTTCATCTAATAAGGAGGTGAATTTTGTGTAATGGTAAATTTTCCCGTCCCGGTTTAGTACACTAAACTTATCTTCTTCAGCAGAAATTACGGTCTCGGTCCATTCGTCAAATGGAGTTTTATAATGTAAACGCAAACTGTCGTTTTCTATTTGTGCTGAAATTTCTTCTATATCTTCACTAGTCTTATAACTGCCATCAAATTGCGGCTTAACCTTTTTGCGAAAGCCTTCTTCGCCATCAAATTCAATATAATCTACCGTGGCATTCACCTTGTAGTTAATTACTGAATCTTCTGTAATCTCTACGCGATCAATTTCCCAGTAACCGGTAAGGTGTTCTAACTGTTCTTCAGGGTTGTTTTTCGCGCATCCTAAAAGTACGATTCCGAAGAGGAAAAAAAGAATTTTTTTATTCACAATTTAAAGAGTTTATAAGATTGATTACTGCTTTTAACCACAGCTTCTGTACGGTCTGCGTGAGTGTCACTAATAAAAATTTGACCCAATTGATCTGTGGCCACCAAAGCTACAATATGTGCCACACGTTGCTCGTCTAATTTATCGAAAATATCATCGAGCAGTAAAATTGGATTTACTTTACTTATAGCTTTAATAAAATCGAATTGCGCCAACTTTAAGGCTACCAAAAAAGATTTTTGTTGCCCCTGGGAGCCGAATTTTTTTATAGGATGACCTTCAATTTCAAAACTTAGATCGTCTTTATGTGTGCCAACGCTGGTATATTGTAAGGCCATATCCTTTTGAAGGTTTGCTTCAAGTAAAGAAGCTAAATCACTATCAAACAGCTGACTTTTATAACTAATATCTACCTGTTCCTTGTTTTTAGTAATATCAGCATAGCGTTTATTAAAAATAGGAATGAATTCTTCTAAAAAGGCTTTCCTTTTTTCGAATATATACTGGCCAAGCTCACTAAGCTGAAGATTATAAACTTCTAAAGTATCACGATCAAAACTATGATTTGCGGCAAAGTATTTTAGCAAAGAATTACGCTGTGCATTTATCTTTCCGTAATGAATAAGTTTATTGAGATAAACATTATCACTCTGGGAGATCACACCATCCATAAATTTTCGGCGGGTTTCGCTTCCTTCTATTATAAGGTCACGATCGGCCGGGGAAATAATTACCGTAGGAATAAAGCCAATATGATCACTGAATTTTTCATAGGGCTTATTGTTCCGCTTTATAACTTTCTTTTGTCCGCGTTTAGCGCTTACTAATATTTGTTCCTCTTTTTGTGATTTTTCAAACTGCCCTTTAACCACAAAAAAATCGGCATCGTGATTAATGTTTTGGCTGGTAATTGGGTTAAAATAGCTTTTTCCAAAAGCCAAATGATAAATACTGTCTAAAACGTTGGTTTTACCAACGCCATTATTGCCTACAAAACAATTTATTTTCGTGTCAAACTCGAAAGAAGCTGAATCCAGGTTTTTGTAATTAACTAAAGAGAGTTGTTTTAAAAACATAAAATGCTGTTGTTCAGCTTTTTGATATTTGTATAATAGATTTCTGAAAGTAAAGCGAATGACCCGAAAATATTAAAAAAATACAAATAATTTCCCTTTTAATTTTGAATAAAAATCATATTTTTGCCACGCATTAAACAGTTTTTATGGCAACTTACAAGAAAAAAGGATATAAACCATCTAATAAGGAAGAACAGCAGAAACAGGTAGAAGACGAATCTACAACTGCTGAAGTATTTAACACTCTTGACGAAGGTGCTGGCAGGACCGAAACCTGGGTAGCAGAAAATCAAAAGTATATTTATATCATTGTTGGAGTAGCAATCGTAGCCGTTTTAGGTTACCTTGGTTACGAACGTTTTGTAAGTGAACCAAAACAGGAAGAAGCGGCCAATGAAATGGCTCAGGCTCAAAACTATTTTGCTTCGGCTTTAAACGCATCTGGCGCTGAGCGCGATTCACTTTTCACGATGTCTTTAAATGGTGGTGAAGGGAAATACGGTTTTCTTGATATTATAGATACTTATGGAAGTACCGATGCAGCAAACCTTGCAACTTACAATGCCGGTTTTGCTTATTTGAATACAGGAAACTACCAGGAAGCTATCAATTATCTTGAAGATTTTAATAGTGAAGACGAAGTATTGGCAGCTTTAGCTACAGGAGGAATTGGAGATGCTTTTATGCAACTGGAACAGCCGGAAGAAGCTTTAGATTATTATGAAAAAGCCGCTTCTATGCGTTCTAACGAGTTTACAACACCAAAATTTTTACTTAAAGCAGCAATTACCGCTTTAGAAGTAGGGCAACCAGCTGAAGCTGAAGAACACCTTCAGAAAATAAAGGATGAGTATCCAGAAGCTCCAGAAGCTGAGCAGGTGCCAATCTATATGGGGCAGGCTCGCGCTGCAAAACAATAATTATGGCTACAGAAGGAAATAACCTTTCAGATTACGATAAAGACCAACTTCCCGATGCGAGTGATTTTCGCATCGGGATTGTTGTTTCAGAATGGAACGATAAAATTACCGAAGGCCTTTATGAAGGCGCTTTTAACGCGCTTATAGAGAATAAGGTGCAGGAAAAGAGAATTGTTCGGTGGAATGTACCCGGCAGTTTTGAACTTATTTACGGTTGCAAAAAAATGCAGGAAAGTTATGATATGCTTGATGCGATTATTGCCATTGGAAGCGTAATTGAGGGAGAGACAAAACATTTTGATTTTGTTTGTGAAGGCGTTACCCAGGGTATAAAAGACTTGAATGTACAAAACGATACTCCAATTATCTTTTGTGTTTTAACCGATCAAAATATGCAACAGGCCATTGATAGAAGTGGCGGCAAGCACGGTAATAAAGGTACTGAAGCTGCCATAGCTGCTATTAAAATGGCTAAATTACGCCAGGACGCCAGATTTTAAATAAAAATATACATCGGCATTATTATTGTTGATTTCTTTTTAAGCTCGTTCGCTTCGGTTTTTTGAAGCAATTTGAGTAAATTTGAACTACCACAGAAAATCAACATATTTTGAAAATCAAAATTCATAAACCCAGAAAGAATGCCCGGTATAATTACACCCCACGTTATTATAAGGGGAAGGATACGGGTAATATTTATAGTTTTGATTCAAAATTTAGTAAGTATAAAGAAACTACAAATGCCATAGATTTTGGCTCTCAATGGGCTGAAGTGCGTAAATCAAGTAGAACCCGGGGAAACCGGGAGATCAATAAGCGATTGCTCATTATTATTATGGTGCTGGTTCTTATTTTTCTATGGATAATTGACTTTGATCTGTCCATCTTTTCCAATCAACCCTAAATGACAGATATAATTCAACTTTTACCAGACCATGTAGCGAACCAGATTGCTGCCGGGGAAGTGGTGCAACGCCCTGCTTCGGTGGTTAAAGAATTGGTTGAAAATGCTATTGATGCTGGTTCTGGAAATATCCAGGTGGTAATTAAAGATGCGGGAAAAACCCTTATCCAGGTGGTTGATGATGGGAAGGGAATGAGCCTTACCGATGCCAGGATGTGTTTTGAACGTCACGCTACGTCAAAAATTAAAGCTGCTGAAGATCTTTTTAGTTTGCAAACCAAAGGCTTTAGGGGAGAAGCCCTGGCTTCTATTGCTGCGATTGCCCACGTAGAATTAAAGACTAAACCTGAAGATGATGAAGTTGGAACACAAATTAAAGTTGAAGGCAGTAAAGTTGCCAATCAGGATGTTTGTGTTTGCCCAAAAGGAACTTCGGTAAGTGTAAAAAACCTGTTTTATAATATTCCGGCAAGAAGAAATTTCCTGAAATCTGACGCGGTAGAAACACGGCATATTATAGACGAATTTCAAAGGGTGGCTTTGGCGCATCCACAAATTGCTTTTTCGTTATTTCATAACGGGAGTGAACTTTTTCAACTTCCGGAGACTAATCACAGGCAGCGAATTACTAATATTTTTGGAAGAAAAACCAACGAAAAATTGGTGCCGGTAACCGAGGAGACTGAGATTGTTGAAATTTCGGGATTTGTAGGGAAACCTGAGTTTGCCAAAAAATCACGGGGAGAACAATTCTTTTTTGTAAATAATAGGTTTATAAAAAGTCCTTACTTAAATCACGCCGTAGTAGCCGCTTTTGAAGGTTTATTAAAAGATAAATCTTATCCCAGTTATTTTCTTTTCTTAAAGGTTGATCCAAAAAGTATAGATATCAATATTCATCCTACTAAAACTGAAATAAAGTTTGACGATGAACACGCGCTTTATGCAATTTTAAGAAGCGCGATCAAACATAGTTTGGGGCAATTTAATGTAGCTCCTGTCCTGGATTTTGATCGCGATGCAAACCTGGACACGCCTTATGATTATAAAAACAGATCTGCTGAAGTACCGCAGGTAGAAGTAGATCGTAATTTTAATCCATTTCGGGAAGAAAATACAAGGACCCATAGAACGGGTTCAAACTCCTTTTCTTCAAACTTTAAAAAAGAGCGGGAAGAAAGTTGGGAAAGTTTATACACCGGTTTGCAAACCGAAGACACCCCTAAGCCGGATGCAGATTTTAGGGAAATAGAATTTGAAAGTGAAGAAGTAACAGGAAATTTATTCCAGCCTTCTGAAGATAAAGAAGAAAAATCTACCTTTCAGCTTCATAAAAAATATATTGTAAGTACGCTGAAGAGCGGGATTTTAGTAATAGATCAACACCGGGCCCACACCAGGATATTATATGAAGAGATGCTGAAAAATATTACCGTTTCAGCCGCGGTGAGCCAACAGTTGTTGTTTCCGTTAAACCTTCAGTTTAATACTCACGAAATTGAGATATTAAAACAATTACAGGATTCTCTGGAACAAACAGGATTTGTATTTTCTGAAGTAAAAAGTGATTCCGTAGAAATTGTAGGAATTCCAACGCTTATTTCAGAAAGTGAAGTAGAAATATTACTGGAACAACTTATTGCCGATTTTGAAAACGATGTTCCCGATAATGGTTTTTCTCAAACCGATTTACTGGCAAAGTCGCTCGCAAAGGGAATGGCGGTAAAATCTGGCACCTTATTAAACAATACCGAGCAGCAGCATATCGTTAACAGGTTGTTTGCTTGTAAAGAACCCGGGTTAAGCCCGTCTAACAGATCGGTTTTCGTTACTTTAACTGTAGACGAACTGGACAAAAAATTTATGTAAATGGGAAGAATTACCGAAACTGTAAAAGTACTTTTAATAATCAACATCATCTTTTTTGTTGGTAGCCAGTTTCTGGGCGATTATGCCTACCAGTTATTTGCACTTTGGTTCTTTGAGAACGATAATTTTATGGCGTGGCAGTTTGTTACCCATATGTTTATGCACGGCGGCCTTATGCATATTGTTTTTAATATGTATGCACTTTGGGCGTTTGGTGGCCCTATAGAACAAATGCTGGGGCAAAAGAAGTTTATTTTCTTCTACTTTTCGGCAGGGCTTGGAGCTGCATTTTTACATACACTGGTAAATTATATTGAATTTAAAACCGGTTATAATGCGCTCTTAGATGCAGGAATGAGTATGGGAAGTATAGAACAATTGCTTAAAACGGGAGAATATTCTACCGCAATACTTGAGTCTGTACCCCGGGAAACGCTTCAGGGATTATATCAAAGCGTGAATACACCTGCGGTTGGTGCATCGGGTGCTATCTATGGAATTCTTGTTGCTTTTGGAATGATGTTTCCCAATGTAGAATTATTCCTTTTATTTGTACCGGTTCCTATTAAGGCAAAATTCTTTATTCCTGCACTTATTTTACTTGATTTATTTTCAGGATTAACCGGATATTCGTTATTTGGAGGAGGTATTGCTCACTTTGCCCACATCGGTGGAGCCCTGTTCGGCTTTATTATGATGTGGTACTGGAAGAAAAACCAGTTTAACCAAAATCGCTGGGATTGATGAAAGGATCTGATAAATTTAAATACAAACTACAAACCGCCACGGTAGTTGAAAAACTAATCGCAATTAATGTGTTGGTTTTTATCTTGTTTTATCTTTTTAGAACCTTAACCTTTCTATTTCAGTTACCATCAGATTTTTTACTGGAGTGGTTTTCTTTTCCGAAGGAATTAGGAGAGTTTATTTTTAAGCCCTGGTCTATTATTACCTATTCTTTTTTACACGGCGGGATTTGGCATATTCTTTCTAATATGCTCATTTTATACTTTTCCGGAATTTATTTTTTAAACTATTTTTCGCCAAAAAGATTGCTTAATTATTTCTTTTTAGGAGTGATTATGGGTGCTTTGGTTTATATGCTTAGTTATAATTTATTTCCCGCATTTGAAGCGACCGGAAGATCTTATTTAATAGGAGCCTCTGCCGGGGTGATGGCAGTTTTAGTGGGTATTGCTACTTATATTCCAAATATGCGGGTAAGACTTCTCTTAATAGGAAGTATCAAATTCTGGTATATCGCCGCTTTTTTAGTGGCCCTGGATGTTATTCAGATTCCAATGGGGAATGCCGGGGGGCATTTAGCTCACCTCGGTGGAGCGGCTTTAGGCTATACTTATACTAAACAATTACAAAAAGGGAATGATATTGGTTCCTGGTTTGAGAAAATAATGGACAGCTTTGCGGCTATGTTTCAACCTACCGAGCGCAAAGCCAAAATGAAAACGGTGTACCGAAAAACTTCAGATAAAAAATCTGGCTCGGGACCTCGTAAATCTTCTTCTTCTAAAAAGCTGGATAAAGATGAAAAACAAAAGCAAATTGATGCCATTTTAGATAAAATAAGCAAAAGCGGTTACGATAGTTTGAGCAAAAGCGAGAAAGATTTTCTATTTAAAGCCGGTAAAGAAGATTAAATGAAGAATCTTGGACTCATAGATAAGATCATTTTTATCTTTAATTCCCTTGCTGCTACGGCGCTTTTATTATCTTATTTGCTTGCTTTTATTCCTCCAAAATCTTTTCCCTTACTTTCTGTTTTAAGCCTTGGGGTACCGGTTTTAATCTTAATAAACCTGGTTTTTATGGTTTATTGGATTATAAGGTTGAAAAGGCAATTTCTGTTATCTTTTATTATTTTACTGGTAGGTTATAATTATGTAACCAATCTTTACCAGTTTAGCGGTGATACACTTACCTCTGATGATGAGCTGAGTATTATGAGCTATAATGTTAGAATGTTTAATTCTTATGGATGGACTGAGGAAAAAAACATTCCCGAGAAAATTACAAATTTTGTAAAAGATAAAAATCCGGATATTTTACTCACGCAGGAGCATACCGTAGACGAAACCGGTTTTAAGGAAATATATCCTTATAAATTTGTACATAAAAAAGGAAGGAATTCTGAGTTTGGGATGGCCATTTTCTCTAAATATCCAATAATTGAACAATCTTCTATAGATTTTCCGCATAATGGGAATAATAATTCTATCTATACCGATGTGGTAGTGAAAAAAGATACCTTGCGTATTTTTAATGTTCATTTTCAATCGCTGAATATTAAACCCGAAATTGAAGATTTACGTAAAGCAGATTCTAAGAAATTGCTTGGTAGAATAGGGCAGGGTTTTAGTTTACAACAGGAGCAGGCCGAAATGATGATGGAAAAAGTGAACAAAACTCCTTATAAAACAATTATCGCCGGAGACTTTAACAATACTGCTTTCTCTTATGTGTATGAGATGCTAAATAAAGATGACAGGTTTACCGATGCTTTTTTGCATTCTGGTGAAGGTTTTGGGCAAACATTTAAATTAAATTATTTCCCTTTAAGAATAGATTTTATCTGGGTAGATAACAACCTTCAAATAAACGATTATACCCGTTTTAAAAATGAACTTTCAGATCATTATCCAATCTTAACCAGGATTAAAATTTAAGTTCCTGGGCTTCCAGGTAATTGGTGGTATTTGGCCCTTCATTAAAAAGAAGATCCAGAATGCTTAAATTAGGTAAAAACCCGTGTTTTTCTTTAAAAACCTGGGTGTATTCTTCCTGCTGAAATTTCAATTTTCCCTTAGCATTAATCAATGTTCTTAGGTCTTTTCTGTCTTCTGGATGAAGAATAAATTCTGAAGTTTTTTCGAAATCTAAATCCAGCTGAAGTGCATCTGTAACAAACTCCAAACAGGCATAATTGAAATCCATTAAGTAATTAAATTTCTTATGATAAAGCGGATAAATTTCATCTTCATAAAATTCAAAAAATGGCGAAGTTTGGTAAGAAGCTTTTAAAGCTCTCCAATGTTGCTTTTGCCATTCAAAATCGTTTTCAATTTTAACTTCTTTATAAAGTTGGTGTTTCCCGGCTTCTTTAGGTTCGCCCGTTAGGGCTGAGCGATGTTTAATAGGAATATTCAGCAATAATTTTCCATTGGAGTCATAGATATACATCCGGTTTCTATAGGTTTGTTTCTGGTAATTGTCTTCATTTTCAAAAAAGACTTTATTAGCTTTTACCAGCGCAACAAACTGAGAAACCGGCCCAAAATAGGCCGGATGTATTAAAATATTTTCCATTTAAGCGTTTTTCCTGCGTTTTTTGAAGTAATTAAAAGCGATAAGTATTACTACAATTATTAGGAAATAGGGTAGGTATGAGGTGGGTGTAGCGTCACCCTTAACGGTGGTGAAAACGCGATCCCATCTAATTTTATTAAAGAAGCCCTGGGCATTGGCATCCCAACTCATCCATACAAATACAGGTTTTCCCACTACGTGATTTTCAGGAACAAACCCCCACGTACGGCTGTCTTCACTGTTATGGCGATTGTCACCCATCATCCAGTAATAATTTTGCTTAAAGGTGTAAGAGTTTACGGGTTGGCCGTTTAATAAAACCTGAGTTCCATTAAGACTTAGCTTATTGTTAATTCCCATCTCACTGCCTTCGTAAGTTTCTATAATTCGCTTATAAAAAGGCATTGATTCTGCAGTAAGATCTATCGTCACCCCTTCTTCAGGAATGTAAATTGGACCCATATAATCGTTATTCCAATTCAGTTTTCCATTATTCGGAAAAATGCTTCGATCTTTTGAGCCTAATGAGTCAGAATATCTTTCAATACTGGTAACGTTAGGATGATTTTTAATTCGGTTATATGCGTCTTCGGTTAAGGCTTTTATATAAAATTGATTGGTATTAGGGTTGTGGTAATAACCATCGGTAATATCATATTCTTCATATAAATACCTGGGGTTGAAACCCTGCCCGTTGGTAGTACCAATATAAGTGAACTGAGTTTTTGCACGTCCCGGAAGCTGAAGCGGCTCGTTATTTACCACAACTTTCCCTGCACGAACTTCCAGAGAATCCCCGGGAATTCCTACCGCACGTTTTACGTAATTAGATTTTTTATCTATGGGTTTGTAATAATATTTCCCATCACCATATTGCTGAAAAGCATTTACGGTATCTACCGGCCAGTTAAAGACTACAATATCGTTGCGCTCTATTTCTTCAAATCCCGGTAATCTCAAATATGGAATTTGAGGTTTTGTTAAATAAGATTTTACTCCCAAAACAGGTATGGTATCGTGCACCATGGGAAACGCCACCGCCGTTCTTGGCAGGCGTGCTCCATAATGAAACTTACTTACAAAAAGGAAATCACCTACTAATAAAGTTTTTTCTAAAGAGGCCGTTGGGATGGTAAAAGGTTGCATTACATAAGTATGCACTATGGTGGCGGCAATTACTGCAAATAGTATAGAGCTTATCCATTCGCCGGCGGCAGTCCTGGGTTTTAAGCTTCTATCTTCAATATATTTTACATCAGTTGCATAATTTATATAGTAGATGTAGAAACCGAGTGTTATAATAGCTAAAATGGTATCGGTAGTGCTAGGCCGGCCATAACTTCTTATGGTTTCTACCCAAATTACCGGGAACATAATAAGGTTTACAATAGGAATAAAAAGAAGAATTACCCACCACCAAGGGCGGTTTATAATTTTCATTAAAATTACTGCATTATAAATAGGAATTGCGGCTTCCCAGGCTTGTCTTCCCGCTTTTTGATAAAGTTTCCAGGTACCTGCAAAGTGAATAATCTGAACCAGGAGAAAAAACAGAAACCATTGTGTAAACGTCATATTTTTATTCTTTGCTTATTAGTAACAAAATCCAGTGTTTGTTACTATTTTTTGTTTAAAATTGGCTGGAAAGTACATCTTGCATAGTGAAAACTCCTTGCTTATCCTTAAGCCATTCTGCAGCAATTACTGCTCCTAAGGCAAATCCCTCTCGTGAATTTGCGGTATGCATAATTTCTATAGAATCTATTTTAGATTTGTAAGAAACGGTGTGAGTGCCCGGCACATCTTCAATTCTTTTAGCTTTAATAGCGATTTCATCGGCAGCGGCGTGATCCAGTTGCCAGTTGTTCTTTTTATCGTTTTCAGCAATTACTTGTTGCGCAAGACTTATAGCCGTACCACTTGGGGCATCTTGTTTCTGGGTATGATGAATTTCTTCAATTTCTACGGCATAATCATCCATACCATTCATCATTTTGGCCAGTTTTTTATTCAGCTCAAAAAATAGATTTACACCTACGCTAAAGTTAGAAGCATAAATAAAAGCGCTGTCTTCTTTTTTGCAAATATCTACTGCTTTCTCATAATCATCTAACCAACCGGTTGTACCACAAACCACCGGGATATTATTTTCAAAACAGGTGGTAATATTTTTAAACGCTGCTTTTGGAACACTAAAATCTATAGCAACATCAATTTCCATTTTATTGATCTCGTAGGTATCAATATCTTCTTCAATTTTAAGAACAATTTCGTGACCACGGTTTAAAGCAATCTCTTCAATTGTCTTTCCCATTTTTCCGTATCCTAAAAGTGCTATTTTCATCTCTATAAAATTTTGATATTCTAATTAATTGGTAGTAATAAAACGCTTCCTAAAACTTATAATTTAAAGATAAACCGTAGCGGGATTTCCCGGTAAAATTATCAAGTCCTATATTAGGTTGTAGCGTTAGGTCTTCACTAACATTAAATTGCTGTAAATGCGCGTCTACATTGGCATCTATAATATTCAAGACATAAAATCCTGCGATTACCAGTATCGAGATTTCTTTGTTTCTGCGGTAAAATTCCTGGGCTCTTATTAGACCATCATCAGATATCCTTTCTTCTCCATTTACGGTAAATTCATCTTTTCTACCTGCAAGCCGATTTTTATAAGCATCCCTATACCGGTTCCATTCTTTATTATTGTTGATATAAAAATAAACTCCGGTACCAATTCCCGCATATACCAAAGGAATTTTCCAATACCTGTCGTTATATGCCTGTCCCAGACCCGGTAATATAGCCGAATAAAATGCAGCTTTAGCGGGTGCGAGGGCATTGTAAGGTTTATAATCTTTTTCTTCTGAAACAGTATCTGGCACTTCAGGAGTTTCAACCATTAAAGAATCTTCCTGGGCCGTAAGTGTAAAAACAAACAACAGAAAAAAAACAGATAATAATGCCCGATTAATCTTCACCCTGAATAAGTTTTTTTAACCTATTAAAATCTTCTTCGGAAGAAAAAGGAATACTAAGTTTCCCCGAGCCTTTTTTAGTGACTTTCACATCAACTTTGGTTCCCAGGTATTCTGAAAATTCTTTAATTCCTTTTTTATAAGTAGTAGGAACTGCAGCCGTTTTCCTGGAAGTTTTTGAAACTTTTGAGCCTTCGTTTACTTCACGCACCAATTGTTCAGTTTCTCTTACCGACAATGATTTTTGAAGTATTTTCTCGTAAATATCCAGTTGCTTTTGCGGATCGCTAACATTTATAAGTGCGCGCCCGTGACCCATACTCATAAAGCCGTCTCGCATTCCTGTTTGAATAATTGGATCGAGTTTTAAAAGACGTAAGTAGTTGGCAATAGTAGAGCGATTTTTACCAATGCGTTCACTTAATTGTTCCTGGGTAAGGTTTATTTCATCTATTAAACGCTGATAGGAAAGCGAAATCTCTATAGGATCAAGATCCTGGCGCTGAATGTTTTCTACCAAAGCCATTTCTAAAGATTCCTGGTCGTTGGCAATCCTTATATAAGCCGGAATCGTTTCTAAACCTACTAATTTTGAAGCGCGATAACGGCGTTCACCCGAAACCAGCTGGTATTTATCAAAATCCAGTTTTCTTACGGTAATTGGCTGTATTACTCCAAGTTCTCGTATTGAAGATGCGAGTTCTTTAAGATTGTCTTCATTAAAACTTGTCCTTGGTTGGAAAGGATTTACTTCAATAGATTCTAAATCCAGTTCTACAATATGTCCAACTAGTTTGTCGGCATTTTTATCTTCTGCAGATTGGATATCGTTTTGCGGATCTTTCAATAAAGCTGAAAGTCCACGTCCTAATGCTTGTTTTTTGGTCGCCTTCGCCATCTTCTACGAGTTTTTCTTTATAATTTCATGTGCCAGGCTCAAATAATTGCTGGCTCCTTTGCTGCCCGCATCATAGTTAATAATGCTTTCCCCATAACTTGGGGCTTCACTTAAACGCACATTTCTTTGAATGATTGTATCAAAAACCATCTCGCCAAAATGCTTCTGCACTTCTTCTACAACCTGGTTAGACAACCTTAAGCGAGAATCATACATAGTAAGCAATAGACCTTCAATATCCAGTTTGTTATTATGAATTTTTTGAACGCTTTTAATGGTATTCAGTAATTTTCCTAAACCTTCCAGCGCAAAATATTCACACTGTATTGGGATAACCACAGAGTCTGAAGCGGTCAAAGCATTTAAAGTTAATAAACCCAGGGAAGGCGCACAGTCAATTAAAATAAAATCATACAGCTCTTTTAGCGGGGTAATAGCCTTTTTCAGCATAGATTCCCTGGCATCCTGATCTACCAATTCAATTTCTATAGCTACAAGGTCTATATGAGCAGGAATAATATCAAGATTTGGGGAACTGGTTTTTTGAATGCATTCTTCAGGAGCTATCGAGTCTTCAAAAAGTTGGTAAGTACCTAATTCAACCTCTTCCACGTCAATTCCTAGTCCGGAAGTGGCGTTGGCCTGTGGGTCTGCATCTATTAACAATACTTTCTTTTCAAGTACTCCAAGCGAAGCGGCCAGGTTTACCGAGGTGGTGGTTTTGCCCACTCCTCCCTTTTGGTTTGCAATAGCAATGATTTTACCCATTAAGTCTTTATGATTTTTGAAGGGTAAAAATACAATTTATTACAGGTTTATAAAATGATTTTGTTAACAGCTTATACATAAAAAACCGATTGTTGCCAGAAGAGCACAACAATCGGTTTTAAATAAATTTATTTCAGTAGATTTAATCTCTATTAAAAGGGAGTTAGCTCCCCTTCTTAGATTTAATCATTGCTTCCAATTGATCCCACATTTCCTCGGGGATTGCTTCCAATAAGTTAAACTGCCCGGCACCTTTAAGCCATTCCCCTCCATCTATGGTAATTACCTCACCATTCACATAAGCTGAAAAATCTGAAACTAAATAGGCGGCAAGGTTTGCCAATTCCTGGTGTTCACCAACTCTTTTTAGTGGTACTTTTTTAGCAAGATCGAATTTGTCTTTTAAATCTCCCGGTAATAATCTATCCCAGGCACCTTTAGTTGGGAAGGGGCCGGGTGCAATTGCGTTGAACCTAATTCCGTATTTTGCCCATTCTACCGCTAAAGAGCGCGTCATAGCCAAAACTCCTGCCTTCGCCGTAGCACTTGGTACTACATACGCAGAACCTGTCCACGCGTAAGTGGTTACAATATTAAGTACCGTTTTATCTTTTTGTTTTGTATCTATCCAATGTTTTCCAAGCGCCATGCTACAGTTTTTACTTCCTTTAAGCACTATATCAATAATGGTATCAAAAGCGTTGGCGCTTAATCTTTCAGTTGGAGAAATAAAGTTTCCTGCAGCATTGTTTAATAAAACATCTATGCTTCCAAATTCTTTTAGAACTTCATCACGCATGTTTTCTACCTGATCGTAATGTCTAACATCGCATTGAACCGCAAAACATTTACCTCCGGTTTCATCTTCCAGCTCTTTGGCTGTGTTTTGAAGTTTTTCCAGGTTTCTGGAAGTAATAGCTACATTAGCTCCAAGTTCCATAAAGTATTTGGTCATTGCTTTCCCAAGGCCACTTCCTCCGCCGGTTACGATAATCGTTTTGCCTTTTAAAGCATCGTCCCGAAGCATTTTTTTAGTAAAATCCATAATTTTTTTAGTTTTCGGTTATTAGTTATCAGTTGTTTGTTGTGATTGTACCCCTGTTTCCACAGCCTATAGATAGTCTACAGCATACTGCCACTGTTCGTTTATTATTCCTCTATTAAAATTTCTAAAAGCTGAATAGCGGCATCGCTAATTTTAGTTCCCGGACCAAAAACCGCAACAGCGCCAGCATCAAATAAATATTGATAATCCTGTGACGGAATCACCCCGCCTACAATTACCATAATATCTTCACGCCCCAGGTTTTTTAATTCTTCTAAAACTTGTGGAACCAGAGTTTTGTGTCCTGCTGCCAGTGAGGAAACTCCTAAAATGTGTACATCGTTCTCTACTGCTTGTTTCGCAGCTTCTTTTGGAGTTTGAAAAAGTGGACCAATATCTACATCAAAACCAAGATCGGCATAACCGGTGGCTACCACCTTTGCACCACGATCGTGGCCATCCTGACCCATTTTAGCGATCATAATTCGGGGTCTTCTTCCGTCCTGTTCTGCAAATTTATCGGCCAGTTCCCTGGCTTTCTTAAACGAAGTGTTCTCTTTCATTTCTTTAGAATATACGCCGCTAAAGGTTTGTACTTTAGCTTTATGCCTGCCGTAAACTTTTTCCAGCGCATCGCTAATTTCACCTAAGGTTGCGCGATGTCTTGCCGCCTCAACAGCTAAACTAAGCAAATTCCCGTTTTCTTTTTCGGCGCATTCGGTAAGATCTTTCAGCGCTTTTTCAACTTTTTCTGTATTTCTTTCGGCTTTTATTTTCTCCAGGCGTTCAACCTGTTGTTTTCTTACGGTCTGGTTATCTACTTCTAAAGTAACCAGCTCATCTTCCTTATCGAGTCGGTATTTGTTAGTGCCTACAATAATATCGGTTTCACTATCTATCCTGGCCTGTTTTTTAGCAGCGGCTTCTTCAATGCGCATCTTTGGAATTCCTTCCTCAATGGCTTTGGTCATTCCGCCTAATTCTTCAACTTCTTCAATAAGTTTCCAGGCTTTTTCAGCGATCTCGTCGGTAAGTTTTTCAACATAATAACTGCCGGCCCACGGATCTACCGTTTTGGTGATCTTTGTTTCCTGTTGAAGGTGTAGCTGCGTGTTTCTCGCTATTCTTGCTGAAAAATCTGTTGGGAGTGCAATGGCTTCATCTAAAGCATTGGTGTGTAAACTTTGGGTTCCGCCAAATGCTGCTGCTGCAGCTTCTATACAGGTTCGCGCTACATTATTAAAAGGATCCTGCTCGGTTAAACTCCAACCGCTGGTTTGCGAATGAGTTCTAAGCGAAAGTGATTTTGGATTTTTCGGGTTGAATTGCTTTACGAGTTTTGCCCAAAGCATTCTAGCCGCTCGCATTTTAGCGATTTCCATAAAATGGTTCATCCCAATTCCCCAGAAAAATGAAAGTCGGGGAGCAAAACTGTCTATATCCATCCCAGCTTCCAGGCCTTTGCGAATATATTCTAATCCGTCGGCTAAGGTGTAAGCTAATTCAATATCGCAGGTAGCACCGGCTTCCTGCATATGATATCCCGAAATACTTATGCTATTGAATTTTGGCATATTCTGCGAAGAATATTCAAAAATATCTGAAATGATCTTCATAGAAGGAGTAGGAGGGTAGATGTAGGTGTTCCTCACCATAAACTCCTTTAAAATATCATTTTGAATTGTACCCGAAAGTTGCTCAGGTTTTATGCCTTGTTCTTCGGCAGCAACAATATAAAAAGCTAGAATTGGCAAAACCGCACCATTCATCGTCATGGAAACCGACATTTTATCGAGCGGAATTTGATCAAAAAGGATCTTCATATCTTCCACCGAATCTATAGCCACACCGGCTTTTCCAACATCTCCAACCACACGATCGTGATCGCTGTCGTATCCGCGATGGGTAGGAAGATCGAAAGCTACCGAAAGTCCTTTTTGGCCGGCAGCAAGGTTTCTTCGGTAAAAAGCATTGCTTTCTTCGGCAGTAGAAAATCCGGCATACTGGCGGATTGTCCAGGGACGGCTTACATACATCGTACTATAAGGTCCGCGTAAATATGGAGGTATTCCGGCAGCGAAATTCAAATGTTTTAAATCTTTAATATCTTCTTTTGAATAAAAAGGCTGCAGGTTGATTTCCTCCGGGGTTTTATAGGTGTTGTTTTCATTTTCCTTTTGCCGTTTCCCAAGTGCTGGTGCTGTAAGTTTTATATGTTGAAGATCTTTTCTTTGCATTGCTCTTTTTTTAATTATTCAGCCTTTTCCTGGTTTATTCTTTCCTGCTCAATTTGTTCACTTAAACGTCTTTCCAGGATAGGTTCTATAAGAGTTTTACGCGGATTTTGCTTTAAAAATGGATACAATTCCATTTCATCTTTCATTTTATCCTGTGGATTTTCGAATTTATTAGTACCTATTAATACCAATTCTCCACTATCAAATTGTTCCTGCTCTTTTTTAGCGCTTTCCTTTATTTTTCGCTGAATAGCTCCTTCTTTCAATTGCTTTAAAAAGCCGCCGCCCTTTTCAATTTCTTTAAAAATATCTAAAGCCATTTCGGCAAATTGTTTGGTAAGGCTTTCAATATAATAAGCACCTTCGGCAGCATTGGCAACCTTGTCAAGATAAGCCTCGTGTTTCATCACCAACAATTGGTTACGCGCAATCCTGTCGCCAAATTCATTGTTTTTATGATAGATAGCATCATAAGGCATATTGTAAACCGTATCGGCACCGCCTAAAACCGCGCTCATACTTTCGGTGGTGGTTCTAAGAAGATTTACGTTAAAATCGTAAAGAGTTTTATTTCTTTTGGTGGGTTGCGCCAGGATATGGCAGGTCTCGGGAATGCTATATTCTGAAGCTAAAGTAGCGTAAAGCCACCTTAAGGCTTTAATTTTAGCAATTTCAAAGAAATAGTTGGGCCCGGATGCAATTAAAAATTGGGGTTGAAATTTCTCGAAATTCGGGTTTTCCTGAAAATGGTTCAGGTACTCATTAACGTGCGCCAGGGCATAAGCCAATTGCTGCGGAATATTCCCACCGGTATTTTGATATAAAGTGGTATCTATGCTAATTACCGATTTGAAATCTTCTGAATTAGTAAAAATACTGTCCAGGATTTCGTGGTCTTTTTGAAGATTATGGAACCAGTTTCCGGAACGGGCAAGGTTTCCTATAATGTCAAATTGAAGAAAAACCTGGTGTTTTTTTCCTTTAAAATACTCCCGAAAACGTTTGAAATAATCTTCAGAAAAAAAGCTGAAACTAAAGTAAATTATAGTTTTA